>Ga0302315_10000207_pt1 | contig 72722 bp, 64 predicted proteins | sample III_Palsa_N3_1_FD_200532 | JGI IMG/M metagenome (GOLD analysis project Ga0302315, IMG submission 200532) | Peat permafrost microbial communities from Stordalen Mire near Abisko, Sweden - III_Palsa_N3_1 | ecosystem: Environmental > Terrestrial > Soil > Palsa > Peat permafrost | place: Sweden...
TTTGGCTAGCCAATCTCTCTTCGACGATATAACACAAAACCTTACTATTAAAGCAGCTCAAGATAATATGATCTATCAGATTATTTTATTTAACGAAAAATGTAAGGAATTAGAAAATACTCCTGGTGGAAAACAACTGGTTGATGGGTTAATAACTAACCGTCGTCAATTGATTGCCGTGCGAAATTATTTAGCGCATGAACCTGATAAAATTAAATACGATTGGATATTTGATAGTAATTTATTACATTGTGCGCAAGAAGTGGCTCAATTAAAGACCACCAGCTTAAAATGGAAAGCTATAAACTCACAATGGCAACCAACATTGATGCTGGAAGATGCTCCTGGCGCAATGAATACTGATGAATTACTACAGCGATTTGTAAGATCATCTAAAGATAAGCAAGCACAACCTAGTGATGAGGAATTTTTAGATAGCGCATTACAAACTATAAAGCGCTATTTGCAAGAAATACAGCGCATTCATGAGCTACTAAACAAGAATAATTTGCCACAACGTGAGCAGGTTGAGCTTAGGAAAAAACACATACAATTTGAGCGTGCTTTATCTTTTAAAATGGCGTGTTATGCAGAAAAAGATCCACAAGACATGATTTCCAATGGCATGCAATTTCGTCATAAACTCTTTCACGATCCCAAACAACTGCATCCTCAGGAAATCGAGAAAATACAGGGACAGTTTGTGCAGCTAATAACCGCAAGGGACATAGCAGGTTCATCGGCGATTATGAAAGTCGCTGCAGCGTTATAAATTGATGAGGATGCGGTCCTTATATTCATTGGAGTTTTTATGAAAGCCACCCGTTATTTGACAATTAACAATTTACTAAGAATGTTGACCACATTTTTAGCCCTATTATCTGTATTAGGTGCACGCGCAACCAACTCAATACGACGTGAAGGGGAGACAGCATTAACATCTTTTGATGGTACTAATAGCACTTTAGCTCCACTTGATATTTATACGTTGACCAATTCAGTTAATTCTGCCGTTTTAACCGCAAACCCGCCAATTGTTCCTTCTAAAAAATTAATGCAACACAAGCAATTGAAAAAATCGATTTTAGTATAAAAGACACAGGAAATAATAGGTAGCTAGGAGCTCGCAAAGGATTGCGATATATTCATGATAACTTTGGGATGCTGGCGGGAATTTCACACGTTAAATAAAGAAGCTATCGAAAAGGAGCTCGAACGAATAAAATGGTGTTTATAGCATGGTAATGTTTTTAAAGCGCTACAGATATTGGATAATTTATCGTTTGAAGCAGAAACTGTACTTGAAGAAAAACATGATGAAGAGATTAATTTTTGGAAAATTGTTGATGAATTTTACGAGTATATAAATTCTAATAAAAGTTTCATTGTTAATTACGGTGAGCGGCACCATCATGGTGAGCTTATTGCAACCGAATTTAACAAACCAATTTCAGCCTTCAATTTTGGGAGAACCCTATTTTATCATTATCATCGCTTTTGTCCTTAAATTTGAGGGAATTATGAACAAAATAATATCAGATTTTAAAAGTAACTGTTTTTTAGGATAAATGGTTGATCGTTCTAATTTGAAGAAAAATTGTTTTACGAAGACCCAAATTATTGGGATGTTAAAAGAAGTGGAATCAAGGGTAAAGATTACGGAGTTATGCTGCAAACATGCAGTTAGTGAAAATACTTATAAATGGTGTTTAATATATTCAGAGCTGGGCACCGTAATTGATACGGTGATGTTGAATGTACATTTTGATTAAAATGCAAAACATTGAAAACAATATAGGAAATTACCAGTGGCTTACTCTACTCGCATTCCGTTATCACCTTACCAGCGGGATATCTGGGTTGCCGCTGTGCAATTTCCGGAGATTGACCAGTACACTATCTTCAGCTACGCCCAGTTCAGTGGGGATATTGATGATAAGGCTTTGGAAGCAGCTTTGGTCCATGCTGCTCAGCGCTCGGATGTATTTCGGCTTAGGCTGGACGAGGAGGGCGGAACCCCTTACCAATGGCTGACCGAAGAGTCGGACTTCTCGGTCACCCGAGTGGATCTGGCTCACGAAGTTTATCCTGCTGCTGCTGCCGAATCGTGGCTGAGGAACGCCTTCTGCTTCAGTTACAAGCTGAACAGCGGTAGCCTTGTCGATCTTGCTCTCCTGCGAACAGTTGACTCGGTTTATGTATACGTGCGTACGCACCACATCGTTTGCGACGCATGGGGTTTGCATATTTTCATGAAGCAGGTCCACACCGAATATCTCCAGGCGATTGGCACACAGGTACCGGAACTGGTCGCACCGTCCTTTCTGGAAGTTGCCGAGGCCGACTCCTACTTGGGGTCTGAGCAGTACCGAGAGGACCGAGCGTATTTCGTGGGGGCGTTGGTCGGTACCGAACCGGCGCTGTTCAGCAGGAAACTCCCCAGAGGGGCACGGCGAACAGCTCGCCACGCACTTACTTTGGAGCGTTCGCTGCTCACCACGATCAAAGATCTGGGCGAGTCGCCGTTCCTCTTCGTCTCCGCCGCTGTCGCCCTCTATTTGGCCTGGATACATCAGGCGGACGAGGTTGTACTTGGCATTCCCGTACTGAACAGAGGGGATCGCACTGCCAAGCAGACAGTCGGTCATTTTGCCAACACGCTACCGTTGCGGGTCAAAACCACTCCAGACCAGACGATTGGCGAGTTCCTAGTCAAGCTGCGCAATGGCACACGCTCGTTGCTACGCCACCAGCGAATGCCGTTGGGCGACTTGGTACGGGGTTCGGCACAGTTGTTTGACACGACAATCTCTTATATGCGTTGGCCCACTCCTACGCCGATTCCTGGGGTGACCTATAGAACTGTGGCACAGACCCACGCGCATGACCAGGACGCACTGGCCATCTGGGTGTCGGAGTTCGATGGCCACAGTGATGTGCAGGTAGACTTCGAGTATGCCTGCGATGTTTTCGACGTCGACTTCCCGATAGAATCCGCGGCACGACACATCAAAACCCTCTTGCAGGCTCTGATCGAAGGCGAGGGCGACGACCGGCTCATCGCTGATCTCGACCCGTTGTCCGAGGATGAATACAAAGATCTAATCCATGAGCGCAACCTGACCACGGTGCCGTTTCCCAAGCACAAAACGCTGCCCGAACTGTTTGCGGAGCAGGTCGCCCGTACGCCGCACCAGATCGCGCTCATCGAACCGGACGGCACGGCCCTGACCTTCGCGGAGCTGGATACCAAGGTACAAGCGGTGGCCGCAGTCCTTCGAGCGAAGGGCGTATCGTCCGACGACCGAGTGGCGGTCCTGGTCGAACGCGGAAGATACCTGCTGCCCGCGATCCTGGGTGTGCAATTAGCGGGGGGCGCCTATGTACCCATCGATCCCAACTACCCGTTGGAGCGGGTAATACTGTTACTGGAAGAGTGCGGAGCCAAAGTCGCCCTGGTCGGTAACCTTGCATTGGAATTGGCTGAGATCGCCACGATCAGCACAGTAGTGCTGCGGATGTCAGATCTTTCGGTGTCCACCGATACACTGTTGACACCAGCCGTCGCGCCGACCAACCTCGCATACGTTATATATACATCCGGTTCGACGGGCCTTCCCAAGGGTGTCATGGTCGAGCACCGGTCCGTAGTGAACCGATTGTGGTGGATGCAGCGCCGGTATTCGATCGGTGAGCGGGATGTGCTGCTGCAGAAGACTCCATTGTCCTTCGACGTGTCGGTGTGGGAGCTATTCTGGTGGAGCTTCACGGGAGCCAAACTGTCCTTGCTTCCGCCCGGCGCAGAGAAGGACCCTCGTGAAGTGTTGCGAACGGTCGAGAGGGATGCTGTCACCGTCATCCATTTTGTTCCATCCATGTTATCCCCGCTGTTGGACCTTCTTGAGAGTGACCTGCGGGCACGCGATTCGGCCGCATCACTACGGCTGATATTCTGTAGTGGTGAAGCGCTTGCACCGGCGCAAGTGGCCCGGTTCAAGCGGATTTTCGGCGAGGCCGTGCGGCTGGTGAATCTGTACGGTCCCACCGAGGCGACCGTCGACGTGTCGGACTTTGAGTGCCCGTTCGACCTTCAGTCGCGGGTTCCTATCGGCAAGCCAATCGACAACATCCAGTTGTACGTGCTCGGTAAAGGGCTCAGGCCGCAACCCGCAGGCGCACCCGGCGAGTTGTACATCGGTGGCGTTGGCGTAGCCCGCGGTTACCTGAACCGGCCGGATCTGACCAATGAACGCTTCATTCCTGACCCATTCATCCCAAGTGGTCGGCTCTATCGCACTGGCGACCTCACTCGTTGGCTCGCCGATGGCACGCTGGAGTACCTGGGACGGGCCGATGATCAGGTTAAGATCCGCGGCAACCGAGTGGAGCCGAATGAGGTGCGCGACCATCTCGCGGTATTGCCAGGCGTACGGGACACTGTGGTGGTGGCCTGCTCATCACAGTTTCGTGGAACTTACCTCGTCGGCTACTACATCGCCGACGTGAACCTAGATACTAGCATGCTGCGGGCCGGACTGGCCGCAGTGGTACCTGAATTCATGATCCCGACCTTCTTCGTCCGGATCGATCAGATCCCACTGACGCAAAATGGCAAACTTGACCGTAAACATTTGCCCGCGCCGCAGACGGCTGCCATGGCAGCTGTGTCGCCGCGTACGGCGACTGAAGCTCAGCTGTCCGCTGTCTGGGCCGAGGTTTTGGGTGTGGCGAACGTTGGCATCTACGATGACTTTTTCACGCTCGGCGGTGACTCGATCCTCATACTGCAGGTCCGTGCCGGGGCGCAGCGACGTGGCCTGAGTTTTGACCTGGCCGACCTGATGCGTAACCCGACGGTGGCTGGACTTGCCGAACACGTAGTACGCGCGGTTTCGGAGCAGGACGTCGAGCCGTTCGGGTTGGTGGCCGAAGTCGACAGACCAAGACTCGTGGGTCTCGAGGACGCTTTCCCAATCAGCAGATTAAGTCTTGGCTTATTGTTTCACACCAGCCAGCGTCCCGAGTCATCTATCTATCGCGACGTCTTCCGCTACCGATTCGACCTGGCTTGGGACGAGTCCGCATTCCGTCGTGCCGTCGCAATGTGCATAAAGCAGTTCCCGGCTCTGCGGTCGGCGTTTGACCTCATCGGTTGCTCCGAACCACTGCACCTAATCCACGTTTCCGTCAGCAATGGGCTGCAAATAGTGGACCTGAGGGGACACGTAAACCCAGAATCAGTTATCGATGAACACATCCAACAACGGCGCTTCCATTGCTATGAAGTGGATCGGCCACCGCTCTACCTGTTTGCGGTCTTCGTCCGCGAATCGGGGCTGGACCTAGTGTTCAGCTTCCATCACGCAATTCTCGACGGATGGAGCGTGGGCCAACTCATCGTCGCGTTAATTGCCGCCTATCGTGGAAAAACAGAAACTGAGCAGCTCAGCGTGCCGTCGCTGGCCAGCTACGTTCGAGAGGAACGCCGAACGCTCGCGTCCCCAGCCGCCATTCGATATTGGGCGGAACTGCTCAATGAAACGACGATGACCAATCTTGACGGGTTCAGCGCGCATGAACCTCTGGGCGAACGCTACGTTATGGGCCCTTGGCTAGATTTGCCAGCCGATTTACTGGCCCGGGTCAAGGCGACTGCGGCTGAGCGTTCGGTGCCGCTGAAGTCGGTGCTGCTGGCCGCACATTGCCTGACGCTGCATCTGTTCTCCAGATCAGATACGGTGGTGACCGGCATGATCACTCACGGTCGTCCTGATCTTCCCGATGCCGACCGGATGGTGGGATTATTCCTTAACACCGTGCCAGTCCGCTCCGAGGTGAAGGGGCGAACCTGGATAGAAGTCACCGGTGAGTTATTTCGTCAAGAACGAGACGGGCATCCATACCGACGTTACCCCCTTAGTGCTATCCAGCAAACACGCGATGATGTGCTGCATACCGCATTCAACTACGTGAACCTCCATGTGCTTGAATCACTACGGGAACTCCGCGAGTTGCAGGTATGGGAGGAGACGAATTTTTCTTTGTTCATCAACGTGATCGCCAATCCGGTCGGCGACGGTATGTTTCTACGCATTGACACCGATGGACATGCTGTCACCCGGGCGCAGGCTGAGCTGATCGGTGCGACCTTTGTCGATATCCTGCGCCGAATCGTCGATCAGCCCGATGAAGCCGTGGACTTTGCTTTCCTTGCGCCGCGCCGCAGTGTGGTGTCCCAGCCCGAGCCTCTGGTCAACGTGGTCACTCTGTTTGAACGCCAGATCGAGGCGACCCCTAGTATTTGCGCAGTTGCCTTCAATGACCAACGGTGGACCTACCGTGACCTGGATAGGGTGTCACAGTCCGTGGCGACCCGACTAGTGGGCGCCGGGGCCAGACATGGGAATGTGATCGGGGTCGCGTTGAACCGCTCACCGGAGATGATCGCCACGATTTGGGGAATCCTACGGGCCGGGCTGGTCTGCGTTCCGCTGGACGTGACCTATCCCGCACACCGGCTCGCGCTCATCCTTGAATCGGCGCGGCCCTACCGAGTGATTGCCCATCCAGAGCACGCGCAGGTCGCACCGGAGGGCATCGTCCTGTTGGTCGAGGATGTCGTTGCCGAAATTGAGCCCATGACCTTTCCGGCGCCGAATCTGGATGACCTCGCGCTGCTATTGTTCACCTCGGGCTCTACTGGTAGGCCCAAGGGCGTCGAGCTGACCCATCGGATGTGGGCCAACTATACCCAATGGCAGTTGCGTGTGCCGAGCGGTATTGCAGGCGCCAGCACCTTGCAGTTCGCTCCGTTGAGTTTCGACATGGCCTTCCAGGAGATTTTCTCCACCTTGTGTAGCGGGGGAGAGCTGCGTCTGGTGTCCAATGAGGACAGGCTAGACCCGTCTGTGTTGCTGCAGTTGCTGGACCGGTATCGGGTCCAGCGCGTGCTCCTGCCGTTCGTTGCACTTCAGCGGCTTGCGGAGGCCTCCAATGCGTTAGGTATTCGACCTCATGCATTGCGTGTGGTCGTGTCGTCCGGCGAGCAGTTACGGATCACGGGGGAAGTGCGCGCTTTTTGTGCCGCAATTCCTGATCTACTTCTGGAGAACCAGTATGGCCCTACAGAAACACACCAGGTTACCTACCATTCGTTGATTGGCGATCCAGCGCGGTTCCCCAACCTACCGCCGATCGGGCGGCCTATTGACGGGGTCGAAATACTACTGCTTGACCACCAGATGCGGTCTGTGCCGGTGGGGGTGACTGGTGAGATCTATGTCGGTGGGGACTGTCTCGCCCGTGGTTATCACGGGGCGCCCGAACTCACTGAAGAACGTTTCCTGCCACACCCGTGGCGTAACGACGCTAAGCTTTACCGCACTGGTGACCTTGGTCGCATGCAGGCCAACGGTGATGTGATCTGGCTCGGCAGAGCGGACACACAGGTCAAGGTACGTGGTTTTCGGATCGAGCCCGCCGAAGTGGAGTTGGCCATCATGCGCCAGGCAGAGCTGCAGCCCGGCATTCGTGGTGTAGCTGTTGTCACCAGGGATCGCAACGGTGCAGACGCGTTCCTGGCCGCGTTCCTGACTGGCGAGCGGGACGCCGTGGATATTGGTAAGTTGAAGAAAGCCCTGCGCGCCGAGCTTCCGGACTACATGGTTCCTTCGTACTTTGTCTGGGTCGATGCATTCTCGTTGACTCCCAGTGGTAAGCGTGACGACGCCGTGCTTCGGGCGATCCCGCTGGTCCAGGAAGCTACTGTCGAGCATGCTCCGCCTCGTGACGACTACGAGCGGACGCTGGTCGACCTCTTTGTCGAGCTGCTCAACGTGCCCACCGTGGGCATTCGCGAAAACTTTTTTGACATGGGTGGTACTTCGCTTACCGCGATGCGGCTAGTGCTCACGATCGAGAAACGCTACGGCGTCGACATCCCAATCGCGACTCTTATCGAGATGCCTACTGTAGAGGGGCTTGCCGAGCAGCTGCGGGCGTGCTCCGCTGTCCTGGAGTTCGATCCGTTGGTGCCTATCCGTACCAGCGGCAATCGACCACCGCTATTTCTGGTGCACCCGCTCGGTGGCCATGTCCTATGCTACTTGCCGCTGGTCAATGCCCTGCCTGCCGACCAACCGGTATATGCGCTGCAAGCGGCAGGCAGTGGCCAGGGCAGCACACCGCTTCTTAACATCGAGGAGATGGCAACCGAGTACCTCGCGGCGATCCGTCGTGTGCAACCGGAGGGCCCCTACTTCCTGGGCGGCTGGTCGCTGGGTGGATTTATCGCCTACGAGATGGCGCGGCAGTTGCGCGTCGTCGATCCGGAGTCCGTCGCACAACTGATCGTACTAGACTCCATCACTATCAGCCGCGATCGCTTCATGTCGATCGGTGATGACGCATTGCTGCAGTTTTTCTATTGGGAGCTTGTATGGTTTGAGCGTAGCGAAGAGAAGGTAGAACACCTGCCCGCCGAACTAACCCTCGATGAAAAGCTGGACCACATCGTCGAGCGTGCCATCAGCATCGGCGTGCTGGCTGGCGGCACCCCACGAGTAGCCGTGCGACGGCTGTACGATCTGTTTCAGGCGAACTGGCGAGCGCTGATCGATTACCGCCCGGCGGTGACTGATGTGGACTTGACGCTGTTGCGTGCAGACGGAGCGCTGCCGACATCACTCAAGCCCATGCACGATGCTGCGGGGACCCTCTACGGGGATCCGCAGAACGGTTGGCAGCACTGGACAACCGGCAGGCTCAACGTGATCGACGTGCCTGGTGACCATCTTATCCTCATGAAAGAGCCGTATGTTAGAGCAGTTGCTGCTGCGATCAACAATCTGCTCAATTTGTCGCATAAAATTGAGAGGGCATGCATATGACCAAAAACCGAACGAAGATCGTCATTATCGGAGCTGGGATAGGCGGGCTCGCCATAGCCGCATGTCTCAAGAAGTCGGGGTTTGAGGTCGAGATCTACGAACGGGCCAAGGAACTGCGCCCGCTCGGTTCAGCCCTGTCGTTAATGACCAACGCGCTCACCGCATTGGCCGAAGCCGGGGTCAAGCTTGACTTCAAGGACGCACAGGTATTCGAGTCGTTGAGATTTCTCACCAGAAATGGGCGGCCGATCAGGGCCATCGACTTTGGTGATGTTGCTCGCCGGAACGGGCAGCCGAGCGTGGCAATCCACCGGGCAAGTCTGCAGCAGGCGCTACTTGAGGCCGCAGACTGCAAGATCGAGTTGGGTGTCACCGCCACTGGCTATGTCTATGACAGTAACGGTGTTGTGGTCACCTTCAACGACGGGCGCGAGGTGCGGGCTGACGTACTGATAGGTGCGGATGGCTTCAATTCCGTTATTCGGGCCAACATAGCCGGTCCAGAACGTCCTACCGACTGGAACTATATCATCTGGCGCGCAACGTTGGCGTTCTATCACCCCAAAGTAACCCCTGGTTATGTTGCGCACTACTGGGGACGAGGGCAACGCTTCGGTCTTGCCGATATTGGGGGCGGAAACGTTTACTGGTGGGGAACGAAGAATATGCCTGCCGAGCAGGCGCAGGATTGGCGTGGCGGAAAAACCGGCCTCCAACAATTGTATTCGAGGTGGGCCGAAGAGGTTCAGGCGGTCATAACAGCTACCCCGGAAGAAGGCATTTCGAGCCTTCCAGCCCAGGACCGGCCGTTTCTGGAAAGTTGGGGCGATGGACCGGTCACCCTGCTCGGCGACGCGGCGCACCCGATGTTGACCAGCCTTGGCCAGGGCGCTGCCATCGCTATCGAGGACGCCGTGGTGTTGGCGCACTGCCTGACGAGGATCGAGGACCACAAGGCTGCCCTGCGCACTTACGAGAGCCGACGCCGCGATCGGGCCAGGGCGATGGTCGAGGGCTCGCGGGCACTCAGCTGCATCGAGCAGTTGGAGCATCCGCTGAGTACAGTTGCGCGGGACCTCTACTTTCGGTTTGCCCCGAAGCGTACGTTCGTGCGGCAAAATGAAATGGCATTAATCTTTCCTGGAGTTGAATGATGAACGAGATTTGTCGCCCGCTATCTGCTGTGGAACGCTGGTACTGGCTCTGTGACCAGTTCTCGCCATTGAATGTGATTTCCCGAGTCCGCGTGCGTGGTGAGTTACAACTCGAGGCATTGCACCGCGGACTCGACGAGTTGCAGGTGAGGCATCCGTTGCTGAGAACCAGGATTGAACACGACGGTGGCCTCAATCCAAGGTGGGTACCGTGCAACCGGTCAATCCCGTTACGCAAGGTACGCCGCGAGCGAGATGAGCAATGGGTACACGAAGTTAACGAACGCGAACTGATAGTACGGGTCGATCCGGAAGCTGGCCCTCTGATACGCACAGTGGTGCTCAGTGGCGCCGATGGAGTACACGATCTACTGATCGTGGTGCCGCACATCATCGCCGACGGTACCACCGTGCTGTCGTTGGCTGAACAGTGGCTGACACTCGCGGGTAATCCCGAGGCGATCCAGTGGACGGCTCGCGCGCTAGCATCAGCGGAGGAACTGCGGCCATCGCGGTTCACCGGTGATGAGGGCGCAGCACGCCTTGCCGAGCAGACTGTGCGCGACGAGGAACTGATGGCTCGGAACCGGCCGGGCAGAGTTGAGCCGAGTACCGTTATTGCGCTTGAGGAGCGGCATACTCAGTTGCTGCATAGGGAACTGGATAGCAGCCAGCTTGATGCGGTGGCCCAGGCATCCCGCCAACACGGCACTACTGTGCATGGCGCACTGACCGCCGCCTTGGTGCTGGCGGCTGCACTTGACAACAACTACCGAACCACCCACTTCGCTGTCGGGTCACCGATCGACTTCCGTGGCGAGCTGGTGCCAGCAGTGCGCCCGGATGAGGTCGGCACCTATGTGGCTACCGTTCTCTCGGTGGTGGATATCTCGCTGCCGTTCTGGGATCTCGCTCGTGCCATTACCACAGACCTTACCGAACGCAAGAACCTTGGTCACCATTTCAATCTGGTGACGATGGTTGCAGCAGCAGCCCCGCGGTCGATAGCTGATGCCCGTCCGTTCATGGAGTTTATGGAGGCCGAAGGTCCGATCAACTTGTGTTCATCCAATATTGGACGGTACGCATTTCCTGACCGGATCGGTGCCTGGGATGTCTCGGACGCACAGTTCCTCACTGGCATCTCGGTGAATGGCTACTTCGTCGCCACCATCAATTCCAGCCACGGCCAGCTGTTTTGGAACTTCACCTACATAGACAAAGTGGTGCCGGCCAGCCGTGCTAAGCGCTTGGCCAACAACTGCGTTTCTATTTTATTATCCGCAATTAATGAAATTTATGAGGAGTAACGACATGGTATTCACTAGTAAGCCCCTAATGCCGCAAGGCAAGCACGTGTTGATCACCGGCTCATCCACCGGACTGGGCCGGGAGACCGCGTTGTACCTGGCCGAACGAGGCTTTGAGGTGATCGGTGGGGTACGGAAGCAGGAAGACGGCGAGAAACTGGCGGCCGCTTGCTCGTCTGGACGGATCACCCCGGTCATCATCGATGTGACTGACGAAAATTCAATCGCTGCCGCCACCGCACAGGTCTCGGAAAAAGTCGGAGAGCGGGGTCTTTGGGGATTGATCAACAATGCGGGGATCTGTGTCTCCGCGCCTTTGGAGTGCGTCTCGAGTGATCTTCTTCGCAGACAACTGGAGGTTAACCTGATCGGCCAGCTCGCGGTCACCCGATCGATTCTTCCGTTGTTGCGCAGGAGTAAAGCCGCACGGTTGGTCAATGTGACCTCAGGTCTGGGCACGGTCGCTATTCCCTATCTAGGCGCATACTCGGCCGCGCAGTTTGCCAAGGAAGCCGTGAGCGACGCTCTTCGCCGCGAACTGGCCCCCCTGGGAATCGTAGTATCAGTGGTCAGTCCTGGGGCGATCTGGACGCCGATCTGGGGCAAGATCGCTGCGGAGGGTAAGAATGCGATTGTAACTGCCTCCAATGATGTCGCTGACCTTTATCGTGAGACGTACCTTCGCTTCCTCCAAGCCAACGAACAGGGTGCACGGAACAGTCTCACTACCCCTGTCGATGTTGCATCTGCGATCTATTCGGCACTAGTCGCAGCCAAACCTAAGACTCGCTATCGAGTGGGCTCTGACGTTCGGCGCGGCGCCCTGCTTGCGCGGCTGCTACCAGATTCTGTGATTGACTGGATGTTTCGGCAGATCGTCACACCCGTTTCGGTTGGAAAGGAGGAATAACATGTCTAATCATAAACTTAGGCTAGGAGAGGAACTGATCTCGCCGTTGCACTCACTGTACGACGGCCTCCAGGTAGACGGCCCGCCACGGCCCGCCCATCTCGCGTTAAATCATCCGGTTTGGGTGGTGACGCGGTACCATGATGCGATAAAAGTATTATCGCACCCGGGAGTTCGGCGCGACGCGAAGCAGGCTGCTGAGCTTTATACCCGCCGCACGGGGATAAAGCGCATGGAGATCGCCGAGTCTCTTACCCAGCACATGCTGAACACCGACCCACCGGACCACACCCGTTTGCGAGCGCTGGTCGGCCGCGCCTTCACTACGCGGCAGGTTGCGAGACTGCAACCGCATATCGAGCGGGTTACTGAGGAGCTATTAGACGCGATGGCCTCACGAGAGCACGTGGATCTGATGGCTGACTTCGCGGTTCCGCTGACTATCGCCGTGATATTCGAGTTGTTGGGCGTGCCTGAAGCCGAGCGTGACCATGTTCGCTTGTCGTGGGAGCGCCAGGCGCAGTTGCTGTCGCCGGCCGACGCCAATGAGCTGGCCGATGAACAGGCGGCTTATTTGAGAAACCTGCTGGAGGCCAAAAGGCGACAGCCTGCCGATGATGTGTTTACCGGCCTCGTCCAGGCCGCGGACGAGACAGGGCAACTGACCGAGTCTCAACTAGTTTCCATGGCACATCTGCTGCTGATGGCAGGATTCGAGACCACCATGAACATGATTGGCAACGCGATGGTCACCTTATTGGTCAATCCCGAACAGCTTGCCCTGTTGCGCGCTCAGCCGGAGCTGCTGTCCAACGCGATGGAAGAACTGGTGCGTCACGACAGCCCAGTCCGCGCGTCGATGTTGCGATTCACCGTCGAAGACGTGGAGTTGGGTGAGGTCACCATCCCCGCAGGTGAGTACGTGCTGGTGTCTAATCTTACCGCTAACCATGATGCCGAACGGTTTGACGACCCTGACCGTCTCGACCTGACCCGCAACACCAGCGGGCACCTCGGCTACGGCTATGGTGTTCACTACTGCGTAGGTGCGTCGCTGGCGCGTTTGGAAGCCCGCATTGCAATCGGCGGACTAATCAGCCGGTTTCCATATTTCACTCTCGCAGTGCCGCACACGGAATTGCAGTGGCTCCCCATCACGTTCCTGCGCGCTCTGCTCGAGGTGCCTGTCTGGCTCTGCCAGAGGGCACCGATGAACTCCGACCTCCCTATTGTCGAACCCACTAAAAGGACCTCAAAATGAATGCAAAAAATGTTCTTCTACATAGTATACAGCTTCTGCAGAGCGGTGACGCCCGGGGATGGTGCGACCTGTTTCACCCAGACGGAGTGCTAGAATTCCCGTATGCGCCGCCTGGATGGAACACTCGTTTCGATGGTCGCGAGGCGATCTGGAAGCATATGCAGAAATTCCCCGAGCACCTCACTGTCCGCTTTTCCGATGTGATGTTCTACGAAACCGCCGACCCTGACTTGGCGATCGGTGAGTTCCACGGTGATGGGTACGCTATCGTGTCAGGTGGAAAACTCACCCAGGACTATATCTCCATACTATGGACAAAAGACGGGCAGATCATGCGGTACCGTGATTTCTGGAACCCGCTCCGGCACCTTGAGGCGCTTGGAGGTGTTGAGGCTGCCGCCAAGATTGTTCAGGGGATTGAGCCATGACACGTGCAGCCATTGTCTCTGGCCTGGGCTCCTACCTGCCCGAGGATATCGTCACGAACGACATGCTTGCCGAGGTACTGGACACTTCGGACGCTTGGATCCGCAGCCGAACGGGAGTCCGGCTGCGGCACGTCGCTGGCGAGCACTGCACAACCGGAGACCTAGCGGTCGAAGCGGCTACTCGTGCATTATCCTCGGCAAGAATGACTCGTGTGGATGCCGTTGTCCTCGCGACCACCACGTCGAACTTCTCTTGCCCGGCCACTGCGCCGATGGTAGCTGCCAAGCTGGGCATGGCTGGCGTTCTCGCGTTCGACATCTCTGCCGCGTGCACCGGTTTCATCTACGGTCTCGCTGTAGTCAGTTCCTTGATCACCGCCGGCGTGGTGAAGAGCGCGTTGCTCATTGGTGCTGACACTTTTACCCAAACCCTCGACCCGAATGATCGCTCAACCAGGGTGCTGTTTGGGGACGGCGCGGGGGCGATTGTCCTGGTTGCCGGCGATGTCAATGAGGACGGCGCTCTACTTGCCTTCGATCTCGGTAGTGATGGTAGTCAGGTCGATCTGCTCATGACTCCCGCCATCTCCCGTACGGAGCGGATGAACGGAAGGGCATCCAACTACTTCCGGATGGACGGCAAGGCCGTGTTCGAGCAAGCGGTGACGCATATGACTGCGTCGGTTCAGAGGGTACTCGACATAGTCAGCTGGAACATTGCTGACCTCGACCACCTGGTCCCACACCAGGCCAACACGCGTATCTTGGCCGAAGTTGCCGATCAGCTCTCTGTTGATTTCGGCCGGGTGGTGACCAATATTGCGGACGTCGGCAATACCGCCGCCGCATCGATTCCACTCGCGCTAGCCCACGGTGTGCAGCAGGGGCTTCTGCGGGTCGGAAACAATATCGTGATTACCGGCTTCGGCGCCGGACTCACCTGGGGGTCAGTTGCATTGCGTTGGCCCAAGATCACCGAGACATCTTACTAAAAGAGAGGAAAACCATGCCATATGATACTGATATCGAAGATCGCCTCCTCGCGCTGATCAGTACCGCCAGCGGGGTACCGCAGGAGGAGATCAAGCTGGAGACCCGGTTTGAGGAGCTTAATTTCGACTCGCTTGTTCTCATCCAGCTGTCCCTTAAGCTGCGCAAGGAGTTCGGCGTGACGGAGGTCAACGATGAGCTTGACCTATTGGAGACGGTGGATGAGCTGTTGCAGCTCGTCAAAAAACGCCAAGCGGCTTGAAACCAATGGCACAGCAGCTAGGCCGGCTTAGTGGTTTCAAGTCTGCGTTGGTGTTTGTGGACATGCAGGCTCAGGCATTGCGAGCATTGGGTCCAAAGTGTTCGGCGGCGTCATTACATTGACCGACGAGGTTCCCAGCCCAATTCAGCATTCTGATACGGGACGTAGGGAACACGTACGGTTTTCGATCAATCATCACCACTAGAGTTGGTAATTCTTGGAAAAATATATGAATCAGAACTTGAATATCGAGGGTGGGAGGCAACCGGAATCGGCTTTCTACGAGCGGGGGTCCAGGGCGACGAAAATAATGACCCTAGCCAACTTCCCGGACGAGGTGCTTCCATTGTTGCAGTTGGAGAGCCTGATAACGTTCGAAGCTATGGTCTATTTCCACTGTGACGTGTTGGTAGAGTTAGGCTGTCACGATGGTCGAGCACTGGAGATCGCGCGGCTGCTTAACACGCGCTATCTCGGCGTCGACCTCAACCGGCATGCGATCCAGAAATTGCGAGCACGGATCGAACATGAAAGAATGGTAGGCCGGGCGGATACCATTGTCGACGACGTGCTGAATCACACCGTCCGAAGCCAGGTGCCTATGGGTTCGCGCGCGCTGTACCTGTTGCCGTTCAACTTATTGGGTTGCTTCCGCGACCCGACGCAGTTGCTAAAGCAATTGGCGGCGCTGAATGTGACGGCGGTAATATCGGTGTTCGGAAACAGTCTTGAAGCGACCCATGTCCGCCAGGACTACTACCTCAGATGTAGTGTCCAAGAGTTGGAGCTCCATCCGCTGGATGAGGGTACGCTCTTCACCGGAGCCAACGGGTTCTACTCGCGGTCCTACACCAGAGACTCTTTCCACTCGCTCTTGACAGCGTGTGGTTTGACGATCCTCCGGATGAACTCGAGCTTGTTGACCCACTGCGTGACGGTACAGAGCGATGCAAAAGGCGAAGGTGAGGACGCCAATTGAGGCCGATTCGCCTTTAGAATACTGCGAGGCAGACGGTGCAACCGATCAAGAAGATCATTGCTGGCCGCCGATTCACAGCACAGGAAAAGCTTGAGCTGGGCTTCGTGGAACATATTATCGATTAGTGAACTACTGGAGGTTTAATAATTATGCCCTTTATAATTTATCTACTTGGCGCTGGCATCTTCGCTCTCACGACCAGCGAGTACATGGTCTCGGGATTAATGCCCGCGTTGTCGGCCGAGTTCGGAGTATCTTTCTCCGCTATCGGTTACTTGGTCACCTTCTACGCAGCCGCGATGGCTGTGGGCGGCCCGCTGCTGACGGTCGGTTTGCTCAGAGTGTCACGGAAGAATGCCTTGCTCGGCCTGATCGGTCTGTTTGTCGGCGGTCAAATCATCGGCTCCTTGGCCCAGAGCTACGACATGATGGTCGTCGCACGACTGATCACCGGCACCGCCGCAGCGGCATTCTTCGGTGTAGCACTAACAGCCTGCGCTGAGCTCGTCGACAGGAGCCTGTTCGCCCGGGCTACGTCGATAGTACTGGGCGGCCTAATGGTAGGTACTGTCCTCGGGTTGCCAGCTGCTACGCTGCTGGGTGAACGGTTCGGCTGGCGTGTGAGTTTCATCGCGGTGGCTGCAATTGCCCTACTGGTCGGGTTGCTGGTCATGAAGGTGATGCCGACTATACCTGTATCACCGGATGCACCATCGTTGCGCTCAGAGTTGGTAGCGTTCAGGAATGGCAAGCTTTGGGGAATCTACGCTACCAGCATGCTGCTCATCGGGGCGACCTTCGCTGGGTTCACTTATTTCGTGCCGATTCTGACCGATGTCAGCGGCTTCTCGCCCACGATGGTGCCGCTACTGCTTGTTGTCTACGGCCTTGCTACACTCGTGGGTAACAATATCGTTGGTAGACTGGCAGACCGATACACGATCACGGTGATAGTCGTAGGCCTCGTGGCCGCGATCGCCGCCATGGTCGTCTTCGCGATGTTTGGTCAGATACAGGTGATCGCCGTAACGGCGCTTGTGATCATAGGACTGACGGGTGTATCTATGAACCCTGCCTTGGTGACGCGTGGTGCGCGGGCCGGCAAAAACAACATGCTGGTGAACTCTGTGCACACAGCCTTCATCATGCTGGGCGTCATGGCGGGTTCCTGGATCGGCGGTGTAGGTATCGACACTGGCGTGGGTTTGCAAGGCGCCCTATGGGTTGGGGCTGGCCTAGGTATGCTCGCGTTGTCTACGTTGGTGTCAGAATTCTGGCAGAAGGCCGCATGAAGGGTTTATAGAGTAAGCAGGCCGCATTTTTGCGGCCCACTTCCTTTTCTTGCAAGTTTATTGATGGTGCGGGTATAGATCTAAGTTTGCGACACGAGGCTACAAAATGCGTATTATTATCTATTGTGAACACTGAATATTATCGATCGTGAACAGCTTTTAATCCTTCGTCATATCATACTTGTTCACATGGGTTAACGCTTACGCAAGTTTTTAGTTTGCAGTAACAGTTACCCTGATTAATTAAATTCAGTGTTGGCAAAATTTTATTGACTGTAATATCATTTAATCGGCTCTTTATTGCAATGGCTGCTGCATAATCCGGGTTGATTTCTAACAAATATAAATTCCATTCTGATAAATTTAGCGCGGTATCAGATATAGCTCTAATCTGATAGCCCCCATTCTTAGTTACAGAAACTTCGATATTAGCTATATTATAATTTAATCCTAAACCTATTGCCTTTATAATAGCTTCCTTGATAACCCAAATGTCAAAAAAAACTTCTTTTTTTCTAAAAGAATTTGCCTCGTTTAACAAATAGCATTCATTCTTATGAAAAAATATATTAGCAATTTCATCAAATTCTAAATTTTCACCACTATATTCTAAATCAACACCGAGTTCTTGCTGCTGAGTAAAACCAAATAAGATTAAATCTTTAGAATGAGATAAATTAAATTTGATCACGTCATTATTAAACAAATAAGGTTTATCGTGCAAATTATAATTAAAACTTATCTGCTTGCAATCGCTTTTAAGATAAATACCCAACAACATTCGCAACATACCTCTTGTTAAAATATAACGCTCTTTATCTAACTTAAAATGGAATTTGTTTGCTTTGCATTTTTCTTCGTCACTAAGCAAATAATAGAATTGTTCAATTTCAGGTAGAAAATCCTTTACATCTAAATAAAAAATATGTGCGGTAGATGTAGGCAAAAGAGGAAGGATTAATTGATTTGCGTTTATAGAAATTTTCATAGGTAAGTAATATTATGTGGATGCTTTAAAAAACTACTGTCTTTATTAAGACTAAAGTATTTCTTTTTAGAAAGGACATCTTTTATGCAAGCATATAAAAATACAGCATATACTTGCATTTTTTTTACCTTTATACATATTCTGCCAGTTTCATGATAGTTAATGTTAACTATAAAGTTATTCATTTTTTACTTTCCCTCTTTTGATTCTATATTCCACATCAATCGACTTTAATTCTAAATTAAATTTACTCATCAACTTAAAGCCTGGAGAATGGCTTCTCAGAAAACTTTACAGGAATAGATCATTGAAACCTTTTTACGAAAAGGTACTCTTAACCGCAACTCAGCAGTATAATAACCATACTTTAGCAAAAAGTAATGACAATCCTCAATGGACAGCTTGAGCGTCCTGGGTTTCTTCGTTATTTCAGCGCACCACGTCAGCGATTGAAGGTGGAAATGGTGTATTATCACTGGTTTCTCATTTTTCTCGGGGATTATCTAAAGAACGACTTAATTTATTGACTATTATTCATAATTACCACATCCGACGAGATGATAATACCACAGCAGCACAACGACTTTTTAAATCCCATCATGATTTATTATTAGAATACGTGGTGCAAATTTATTTGATTTCCCCTTGCCACGTGCTCGTAAATCACAAAATCATCCACAGTTATTATATTTGCAAATATAAGCTGCTTAGACTTATACCATTTTTTCATTATTTTGATTTTTAATAGAAAAAACAACTAGTGAAATTTACTAGAAAAATAATAATTTACCCATTAATTTATCTCGAAAAAAGTGTTCCCAAAGATTTTCGTATCCGAATTATATCGAGTGGCTTAGATCTGTACTCGTATCCGCCAATCCTTTTCGTATTACTGTAATAGCTGGTTTATTGTTTGCCGCAATTATTTCCCTTTATAAAAAAACATCCGTAAGAATTTACAATCAGAATATTCTCTATAGCCAATTTCCTGTGACCTTTAGGTTAACGTGATAAAATAATACTAACAACCGTAAAAAATACGGTGTAAGGCATTTGCCTAATTAATTGTATTCATGTTAATAAGTATCCTCGATAATTTTAGCAATGTATTGATTTTTCTTTTGACCGTAATTGGTTGGGTTTTGTAGCAATATATTATTTGATATGACAATCTTTTTTTTGCTTGCACTTAATTATAATTATCCAATGCGTAAATTTATGTTTGAAACAATAAATAAATCACTAGTTAATTTCGTGACAAGTAGCACGGATAAAAAGTTGCTAATGGTTTGGGATTATGCTCAGCGGGGTTTGCATCATTTTGGATTAAATCTGATAAAATTGAACAAATAAGTCGTGAAATGCTGGCTGATTTATTAAATGAAATATACGGAAAAATTGATTCCAACTTACAAGCGACACAAGATACGAATACCAGTGCAATTTTAGGGGTCGATTTGAGCTTATCAGAAAGCATTTTTGAACTAAAAATAAAGTCTCCTGAGTCTATAAAAATACTGGATATGCCTCCTGGAGTTTTCAGCAATTCAAAAGCACACTTATGGTTTCATATCAAAAGCGATAACCAATATGATGGCCAAGAGGTATTAACTTTTATTAAAAATCAGCTTGCCGAATATCTAGATCCTCAATTTGGGCAGGGCGGTGGCTACTGCAACAAAATCAACACGTGCGGATGGTAAAAATGGTAAATTATTAGGAGCACGTTTTTCAGAAAATCTTAATAGTCCAAGTGATCCTATCTCAATACTGAAACATGTGCTAATTGGTACTGAAAATATTGAGCATTTAGGCGCATCTTTTGCGCTTAGCCAACGTTTTTTCATTGGTTGGACTCAATTATATCGTATGAGTGGAAATGAAATTGAGGGTACAGTAGGTAGAAAAACGGCTCTCCCAAAATTGAAGGCTGAAATTGGTGCCGAGAAGAGGACTCGAACCTCCACAGGGTTTCCCCCACAAGTACCTGAAACTTGCGTGTCTACCAATTTCACCATCTCGGCGTGAGGGAGATACTGTAGCGTGACAAGAGCGGGATTGTCAATTAGTCCTATCCACGTAACTTCAATAAAATACTATTGATCTGTTGATGTTTAAGTTGTTCGCGATCTTGTTCTGCTTGGCTGAGCTGATTGTAAGGGCCAGTGCGGACACGAAACCATTGTTCGCCATTGGTGGCGCTAATGGTCTGAATGCTCACGTTAAAACCTAATAGCGAGAGCTTGGCTTTAAGCTGATCAGCATCAGCAAAGCTCTTAAACGAAGCCAGCTGTAACATATAACTTTCAGTAGCAACGGGTTGTTTAGGAGGCGTAACAGCAGGAGTAGCTGCGGGTTTTACCTCAGTGGGTTTTGCAGGCTGCTCTATCATTGCCAGTGGTGATGGCAAGTCAACGGCTGGTTTATTGGTTTTGGTTTGATCTACAGATTTAGGCTGTAAAGCGGCTAGGCTTTCTGCTAATTTTGTTTGTTCTTCTGTTGTTGTAGGGTTTGCAATGATGGGTTGCGCGTGAGGTTGAACTTGCGGTTCTGGTTGTGATGCCGTGGCAACTTCCATTTCTGGCAACATGGTATAAAAATCAAAACGGGGTTTTACTGAGCCTGTTGCTACTTGGTTTTGAGCCTCTTGATCGACTAAAGGTGAATTTTGTAACGTACGCGGCACAACCAATTTCACAAAAAATAAGCCTACAGCAATACCGCCTAATATCATCCCGATACTAAGCCATAATAAACCACCACTTCGTCTTCCCGAAGTGCTTGTACGTCGATTTTTACCTCGGCTGGGCATGAAAAAACCTGTGAATATAATAAAAAAATGTGAGTGGAGTATAGCAAATTGGCGAGTTAATAACAAAGGGGCAACATATAGGAGCAATATGTAGGGGGAGTATGTAGACTTGATGGGGCAAAGTGGAATCAAGGATTGGATCTTTTTCATAGATCGGATCCTTGATTTCACTTTGTTCCATCAAGGCTACATGAGGTACTTAATGGTGGCCACCACCATGCCATCCATTATGATGCCCTCCATTGTTAACATAGGTAGGTCCCCACCAACTAGGTCCCCAACCCCAACCGGGGCCAACCCAGACTTCCCCGTCATAAACCACAGGTCCTTGTTGATAAGCAGGGGCTGGATAATGGGGAGTTCTCGCGTTAGCGATTTCTACACCAACTTGATCTAATTCCTGATTAATGACATAGCTATCATTACCCGTTAAATTACCATGGTTATATTTATCATTTAGCTCTTGCGCTCTAATATTCGACAATTGTTGTTGAAATATATCGCCATTGCTTGGTGATATAACACCATTATAAATATCATTATTTATTTCAGTACGATATTGATTAATACGTGCATCGATTTCATCAGCAACGGCAGTTATAGAGAAGAGTAATAAACCACTGGCTACGATAGAAATAACAGAGTTCTTATTAAACATAATGTAACCTCTTAAATATAGGTTCCCATACTTAAGTATAACTGTGAACTCTGTTGAGCCTGTAACAAAGGGTAGATGGTAGTAGGTAAAGGATAAGTTACATATATTCCAATACGTCAATTCCCAATAGATTCAACCCGGTTTTCAATACTTGTGCTGTACAATCACATAACAACAAGCGGCTTTGTTTAATCTTTTCATCCGGGGCATTTAAAATAGGACACGCTTCATAAAAACGGTGGAATAGAGAGGCAAGCTCATACAGATAATGGCAAAGTCGATGTAATGCTAAATCTTGCGAGATACTAAAGAGAACGTCGGGGAAGGCTAATAATTTAACAGCAAGTTGATGTTCACTGGGTTCAATCAGATGTAATTCTTGATGTTGGAGTTGGGTTGCATTAATTGCACCTTTGCGGAAAATAGCTTTTATACGCACGTAAGCATTTTGCAAATAGGGTGCTGTATTGCCATCGAATGCAAGCATGGTTTCCCAATTAAATACATAATCACGCACTTTATCATTGCTCAGATCAGCATATTTTAATGCACCAATGCCAACTGCTTTAGCAATGGTTTTTTGCGAAGCGGGATCCAAATCACTTTGCTTACTCATCACAATAGCTAGTGCGCGTTGCTCTGCCTCATCTAATAAATCAGCGAGTTTAATAGTTTCACCACTACGGGTTTTAAAGGGTTTATGATCTTCCCCTAAAATTGAACCAAAAGGAACATGCTCTAATTTAATGGTTTCATCTGCCCAACCTGCTTTGCGAGCAGCGGCAAAAAGCATTGCAAAATGTTGTTTTTGTCTTGCATCGGTGACATAAATTAAGCGATTACCGTGTAATGTTTGGATGCGGTATCTTATAGCTGCTAAATCGGTAGTGCCATATAATGCAGCGCCATCGGATTTACGCACGATAAGTGGTAATGGATTTTGATCGGGATCAACAAAACCTTCCAAAAAAATAACTTTAGCGCCATCGCTTAGGCTGATGAGTTGTTTTTGTTCTAAATCTTGTACAACATCATCTAATAAATCATTATAAAAACTTTCACCACGAGAGTGTTCGCGAGTGAGTAAAACGCCAAGGCGTTGATAAATAGCTTCAAAATAATTTTCGCTATCATCAATAATTTGCTGCCAAATTTGACGAGTTTGTGGATCACCTTGTTGCAATAATACCGTGCGTTGTCGCGCTTTTTCGGCAAAACCCCGTTCATTATCAAAACGTTGTTTTGATTGCTGATAAAGAACATTTAAATCACTAAGGCTATGCATTTGCAGGCGTGCTTTATCACTTAACATATGTTCAATTAACATACCAAATTGTGTGCCCCAATCACCAATGTGATTTTGGCCAACTACGTCATGCCCTAAGAAACGTAAAATACGCACAATCGCATCGCCAATAATAGCAGAGCGCAAATGACCAACATGCATTTCCTTAGCAGCATTAGCGCTACTGTAATCAACAATAATGGTTTGTGGTTTTTCACAGCGCAGGCCAAAAGTGGCATCTTCATGCTGTGCGCATAACAAAGCGACTAGTGGCTGTGAGGCGAGGGTGATATTAATAAAACCAGGTCCGGCTACGGATAAGGATTTAAATAGAGGGTCATTTTGTAATTTTTCAACAAGGGTTTGCGCGATAGCTTGTGGTTTTAGATTTAATTTTTTTGCTAGGCCCATTGCAAAATTAGCTTGATAATCACCAAATTCAATCCGTGTTGCTGCATGAATGATAGGGTCGCAATCGGGGATTTGATAGGTTTCATTGATAGCGTTTGTAAACGTGGTTGTCAATAGTTGTTTTATTGTCGTCATAATATTTGTCGCTTTACTTTAAATGGTCTTATTACACCGTTATTCAGGACCCTTACGTCATCCCGAGCGATAGCAGAAGCTCAGGATGACGTTGCTCCACCGGGATGAGGGAGCGACTCGTTTTTTGGTGACTTAACCTCTCCCCTTGTGGGAAAGGTCGACCGCGCTTTAGCGCGGGCGGGTGAGGGGGGGATCTTTCTACGTAGAAATAGTAGTCATTGAACTTGAGTTTCTTTCTTCGTCGCTTTCCCCTCACCCTCGCAAGCTGCGCTTGCATTTCCCTCTCCCACAAGGGGAGAGGGGTTAATAAAAAAACGAGTCGATCACTCGACATTGCTCAGCTCGAGATAGCGATGTAGAGAATATTTATGCGATTATGGTAACATGTGTCATTACCATTCTCCATCCATTCTGAAGGTACAACAATGCCAAAAGTCGCCAACTATTTACTCGTGATTTCCCTCAGTTTTTTATTAGCGGCCTGTGCTTCTAAGCCAACTGCGGATTCTGATGCACTTTTGAGTGCAAAAGACGAGTTGATGTCGGAAAATTATTCTGTGGCAGCAAAAGAGTTACTGCCTTTGGCTGAAAGAGGTAATCCGGATGCGCAGTATGCCTTAGGGTATTTGTACTATTATGGCAAAGGTGTTCCTCAAAACGAAGGTTTAGCGAAAGAATGGATTCGCCAGGCCGCTGAACAAGATTACGTCCCAGCTCAACGCGCGTTGCAGTTGTTGACTAAGCCAAGCTAACGTGATTTTCTAAAGTCCTATTATAATTAAGGGAAGCCTTGATTTAGGATATGTTAAGTGGACAATTACTCCCCCTTCATCTACGACCTTACCGTTACACTCTGTGTTGCAGGTGTTATTGCCCTTTTATTTCAAAGATTACGTCAACCCGCGATTCTGGGTTACCTCATCGCTGGGATTATTATTGGTCCTTATGCACTTCCCCATTCGTTGGTAAATGATGCTGAAAATATTAATATTCTTTCAGAATTAGGTGTTATGTTTCTTATGTTCTCCCTGGGGCTAGAGTTTAATTTTAGTAAACTCAAAGAAGTAGGGCCAACGAGTGGTGTTATTGCACTTATTGAAATAGGGATCATGTTATCTATTGGTACTGCTATCGGCTTTTTTATGTATGAAGGCTATATAGGTTCGTTATTTTTTGCTGTTGCTGTATGTAACAGCTCAGCAATCATTACCACCAAATTAATTCAGGATTGTGGTTTGTTGCGATTTTCGTTTAGTTCCATTGTTTTAAGTGTTTTAGTGATGGAAGATTTGATTACCATTATATTGTTAATTATGTTAACTACGTTGGTAACAACCAGTCATATTGTATCACTTGAAATATTTGAAATCATTTTGCACCTGATTTTGGTTGTGGGCTCTTAGTTTTTAATTGGCTATCTTTTTGTACCTAGCTTATTGCAAAAGTTACAATTGTATATCAGTGAAGAGACACTTACCATTGCTGCCATAGCGCTTTGCCTATTATTGGTAAGTATTGCTGCCTATTTTGACTATCCTACTTCCCTTGGTGCTTTTATCATGGGAGCCATTTTAGCTGAAACTGCTTTTATTAATCGAATAAAAAAATTGATAGCGCCGCTTCGAGATGTGTTTGTAGCTATTTTCTTCGTATCTGTGGGAATGTTAGTTGACCCTAAAATTATGGTTGACCAACTCCCACAGATTATAGGTATTTGTGCATTTATCATAATAGGTAAGGCGCTTAGTGTGAGCTTTGCTTGTTTTATTACTGGTCAGAAATTTGATGACTCATTAAAAATAGGTTTTAGTTTGGCTCAAATTGGCGAATTTTCTTATATTGTTGCTGCATTGGGCATAGGATTTCATGTTCTCGATACCAAAATTTATCCTATACTTGTCGCGGTTTCGCTTATTACGGCTTTTACATCGCCGCTATTGATTAAGTTCCCAGACAAATTGATTCCTTTTTTAAACAAGCATTTGTCATATAAAGTCAGGCTTTTTCTTAAGGCGTATCCTATGTGGGTAAGGCAGGCCCCCGCCTCTTTCGCCTCTTTAAAAGATAGCCCAAAACCGCATCAAGCCTTAGTGCGGTTTTTAATTAATGGGATAGTCGTGGCTATTATTTTTAACGCAATTAAATTTTTAAGCTTGCATAAATTATATGATTTTTTCCATTCCATCGTTTTTGCAGAGGAATTTACCTGGTTAATGGCAACGATCCTTTCTTCCCCATTTATTTATGGTATGTTGACTGCTTTTAGCACTATCACAAAAACAAAAGAAAGCCCTTTGCGACGAATTATCACGTCTCAACATATTGCTTGGTTATTCGTCGCTATCGAAATCCTAGTGCTTAGCATTGTCTATATCAGATCGTGGTTAATCAGTGGGTTATTATTACTGAGTATTATTATTTTTTTTGCTGTTCTTTATAAAAAAATTGGCGCGTTGTATAAAATGTTCGAGCAAAGATTGCTATCCAATTTAAATGAAGAGCAGCTACCTGAAGATATAGAAAGCCTTTCTGAACACAATCTGCATTTGGTTGGTGTGCAAATTGAACCGAATTCTGAATTGGCAGGAAAAACTATTCAGCCTGAATTGATTTCCAATGAATATGGTATCAATATACTAGCCCTTGTTCGAGAAAATCACATTGAGACATTAACAGCCAATGAGCAATATATTAGCTCTTTAGATAAATTATTAGTGTTAGGAGATGATGCGAAAATTAACAATTTTGTCAAAGCATTTCATATGAAACGGTTATCCAAAATGGTTATTTAGAAATAGCTAATTACCATTTAACCATTATTGTACATACAATACAATTCTAACAGCTACGAACCCAGTCTCGGTCAATTTTTCTATAGTTAGGTTTTCTATTGTAACTCCCATATTGCCACACTGCTCTAGCCAAAGAGTTAATGTATCAAACACAACTCGCTCAAATTCCACTTGAATTTTTTTATCATTGAGAGCGTTCACTTGCCTTGGGGCTTTTGACAAAGGGCTATCAGCGAGAGATGTTTCGATAATATTAATTAAAGGGAGGGTGGTATCAATAGGAGTAGATGAGGTGTTTTTTGCTTGACGCAAAGCAGCTACGGCGGGTTTCATCCATTGAATTAATGCGTGTTGATGGCTAATTTTTTGTTGTAATGATTTGTTATCATTAATCAATGGTAACCAAATGCCATAAATAAGGATAAATATCAGCAGAAAAATACCACCACAGGCTATTAATCGGCGTTCGCGTTGCGATAAGTCTTTCCACCAATCACGTATCATAACAGCGCTCCAATTTGTAATTTTGTCATTACACGGTCATCTTTTGCTTCCGTATCAAGTTGTTGCACTTGCAAGGAGCGAGCTTGTAAGTTTTTTATAAATTCCGTGATTTTTTCTTGGTTAGGGGCGAGCAACCCTACGATCATATCCCCGGTGGAAATATCATAACGGATTTCCTCTAAACTGATGGTGTCGTTAGCCTTTTTAGCAAGACCAATTTCATTTAATAAAGAAAATAATGGTGATGATTGGTTTTTGACTAAACGTTTATCCAGTTCACGTTGTATTAATACGCGCGGACTATTTACCTGTGTTGCTTCTGGAAAAACTTCTTTATATAGGCTTATTGTTTCTTGTTCCAATGCAACATAATCGCGTTGTAATTGATGATTTTGATAAAGTGTTCCCAAAAAAATAATGACCAGTGATAACCCGAGTAAACTAGCTGATAAAAACCATTGTTTTTTATTGGCGAGCGATGATTTTCGGCGGTAGGGTGGCTGTAATAAATCCCATAATGGATCGGTAATATGCTCGGCAAAAAATGGTAGTGTTTCGACAGAGGAATATTTCGTGGTTATATTAACCGGTTGCTGATCCAACCAAGCCGTGGTATTTGCTAAAGGAGGTAGTACGGTATTTCCCAGTACGATAATACGTAATTGTGCAGGTAATGGGTTTGTTTGTTGTAAAGCGGATAGCAAAAATAAATCAAGATTTTCCTTTTCAACAGCAAAACCTTGCCATTGATTATGACGCACAAAAGCGGTGTGTGCATTAATTACCACAGTCCAATCGTCTTTATAAACCGGGATTGCTGTTATATCTGGAATAATATGTTGAATAGCAATAGTTGCTTGTTGTAATTGATTTAACCACTGTTGCATTAACGCATGATCAACAACTGCAACAGAATATTGTGAACTATCAGCAGTAGAAGGAGCAATAGCAAGATGCAGCTGTTCTATGTCTTCGCCGCACCACTCTTCAATGGCGTAAGCAAGGGTTTGTTGTAGTAAATGTTTTGATTTAATAGGTGCATTGACTATGGTAAGCAACATATTAGCACCAGGCGCCAATAAAATTGCAGGTATATCTTGAATATGTGCTTTGCACTCTGCCAACGTTCCTGTTTGGATTTTACTATAAGTTTTATTATTGCTGACAATCAGCCATTCAAGCTCTGTGCTATTTTCTTGCGATTGTGTAAAACACAGTAATGCGTATGGATATGAAAGGCTCATAGTAGTTCCCAATCTTGCCATATAACCCATAGGCTAGCATCTGGACGGCGGTTGAGCAATGTAAAAATAGTTCGTTGCTGTTGTTGGTGTTTGATAGTGGTTATTAATAAAAAATAGCTGCTACCTACACCAAGATATTCATCTAGCGTTAATGCTGTGGTTGATGGCTCTACTTTTTGTAATGTCGATTTAAAACTGGCCATATCAGCAAAAGGCCTTGCATCAATAACTTGTTGCATTTGGCTTTCGGAAATACCAGTGATAGCTGCTAATACCTTCGCATTACCTGTATTCACATTGACAGGAATTACTTGTTTTTGACCTGGAATTGCATTGACTAGTGGCGCTAAGGCGAGATAAAGCTCTGGTGTTACACTGGGAATTAAACGCAATTCACTAATACTACTGAAAGGTAAATGCGGTATATAATAAGGAACATCTTGCGATAAGGTGTTGCCACCTTGGCTTGTTGTATTAATCCAACTCGCAATAGCAGCAGTAATTGCTGTTGCATCTTGCACCCCCTCGGTTGCGCTCTCTATGAGACGAGCTAATTGGGCTTGAGTTACTGTTGGTGCATTAGTTTCTTCGGTGATTTGTAAATTATTTAAAGCAAAACGCCCTTGCCAATCTTCTAATTGTGCATTAACTACCCAGTCGTTTTGTTGAAAAGTTGGCATTGGTTGATGCCAAGGTTGATACAGATTATCAACAGCTTGTTGATTGCCAGGCTGTTTTAATTGTTCGCGTAACATATGCATAGCCCATGCTGTTGCATACTGTTGATAGGCATCATATTGTTGATTGGTTGTAATAGATTGCAATCTTGCGATGGTATTCTTTTGATAAATATAAATTGAGGCTGCCAATAAACCAACTAAAGTCATTACAAAAAGTGCAATAATAAGCGCATTGCCTTGTTGTTTAATCTGGCGCTGTAACATAATTTCGTCCTTGTGCTGCCAAAAATAACCACGTAAGATTGCCTGCTTGTGTTTGTTGTATATTCATTTCAATAGCGCTTGGTAATATGTCGCGGGTATTAGCGCTTGGCCATTGATCATGCCATTGCCCCTTATTATCAGCAAAACGTAAGGTAATATGATTGACATTGGATAATAAAATTTCTGTTGTTGTAGGTGTATTGCTGATGCGATCGAGCGCGAGCCAACTGATGCGTTGTAATTGATGATCTTTTAATTGATAACTGATACGTTGTAGCGTGCTAGTGCGTAGTTTTGGATCAGCTCCGCCAAAACCGGTGCGCGTAAAATTAAGCAATACGCCTTGAGTTGCGCTAACAACGGCGGGTTCAAGACTTGCTTGTTGTCGAATCGACCTATCAATAAGTGATCCCATATCATCTTTTATAATGGCATGAGCCATTTGTAATATATTTAATTGTTTATTGTGCTGTTGTTGAATACGTTGACTGTCGATAATATGTCGTAGTCCATAGGTTGTTATCAATGCAATTAATGCAAAAATAGCGAGGGAAATTAGCAATTCTAATAAAGTGAATCCATTTTGATTTTGTTTAATTTTGATTGACATAATAATTTATACTGCTCAGTGCTGGTTCGTGCAATGATTTGCCGACCTCTATTTGAATTTTTAATACACCTGTTGCTTGCGGTGCAGGCATAATATTTGCGCGCCAAACCCAATCGGTAGTATCGATTCGCTCATTACCATGTTGTTCGCCGGGTTGCAAATAAAAACCTTGTTCGCCAAGTAAAAGTTGTGTTAAGGCATTTTCTGCTACCCAATAGGCAGTTGTTTTATCTTTTAAATGGATAATTTGTTGACTTGCTTCGCTACTTAGCACAGTAATGCCAGTAAGACTGATTGCGATAATGATAAGTGCAATCATGACTTCAATTAAGGTAAATCCGCTTTCCTTTGAATGTGTCATAATAAACAAAATTAAATAGTTTCTTCCTGGCGTTTTGTGAGCACTTCAACGCCAGTAGGGGTGACCAATAAAGTATGTTCCCATTGCGCAGATAAACTATGATCTTTAGTAACTACCGTCCAACCATCAGAGAGCAGTTTTACCGGATATTTACCGACATTTACCATAGGTTCAATGGTAAAGGTTAAACCTTCGACAAGAGCAAAATGGGAATGCGCATCTGGATCACTTGCTAGGACTTTATCATAGTAATGTAATACTTGTGGATCCTCATGAAAAATACGGCCGATACCATGACCACAATAATCTCGCACAACGGAGAAATGATTTTTTTCAGCATACGCTTGAATAAGCGTACCAATTTCGCTAAGTAATACACCCGGTTTTACTTTTTCAATACCCATATAAAGACATTCTTGCGCGACGCGAACTAATTTTTTTGTAATAGGGTTTACCTCACCAACACAAAATGTTTTGCTGGTATCGCCATGAAATTCATCTTTAATAACCGTAATATCGATATTAATGATGTCGCCTTTTTTTAATACCTTATCACTCGGAATACCATGGCAAACTTGGTGATTAACAGATGTGCAAATTGATTTTGGAAATCCACGATAATTGAGTGGTGCGGGGATAGCATGTTGAACATTCACGATATATTCATGGCAACGTTGGTTCAGCGCTTCCGTTGTAACGCCAGGAACTACATAGGGTTCAATCATTTCTAATACTTCCGCTGCTAGTTTTCCAGCAACGCGCATTTTTGCAATTTCTTCAGGGGTTTTTATCGTAATTTTCATGGTATTTGGGATTTTAAATCAGGTTTTAGGGAATAATAGGGTAATATTAACATTTTTAATGGAAAGTAGCACGTTTCTCATGGTTCAGCTTCTTTCCTTACCAATCCCTATCCTCTAACACTTTTTGTTGATTAGCTAATTGAGTCCGCCTCGCTTTGATACGGGCCAAATCATACTTGGAGCCCTTGTTTTGCTTGATTGCAATATCCAGCTGAGCAATGGCTCCATGAATATCCCCGAGTAAAGCTAAATATTCAGCACGAGATTGATGGGCTTGGGCTGAATTGCCATTAGCCGCTTGTGCTTGAGCTAGCAACTCATAAAGCTCTGGATCTTCTGGGTTATAAAAACGCTGTTCACGCAAAACAGTCAATGCCTTTTGAAGATCTGCTGCTTGCTGATGAGAGTTTTGTAGCAATAAGTTGGCATAAGCCATGGTAATTGCATGATTATGAGGATGTGCCACAAGCTGCTCTGCAAGGCGTTTAAGGGCGTTATCCGTGTTACCGCTATCATAATCAATTTCTGCTGCTAGTAATTGGTAAGCCACTTCATTGCTATTTTTATCGAGCAGAAGATTTATCTCATTTTGAGCGGCTGCATATTGTTTGCTGCGATAGAGCGCTACGGCATAACCGTAACGTGTTGCATTCTGATTAGCTGTAGGTTCTTTTGTCAGAGTATGTTGGTAATATTTTACTGCTGCTTGCAAATTATCGGCGAATAATACAGCGATCCGATTTTGGATCAAGTAAAACTCAGGGTTTTCCCGAATTTTATTAGGGACAACCTTTTCCGCACGTGCAATAGTATCTGCAATACGGGCTTGTGTGACCGGGTGAGTGCGTAAAAATTCTGGATAAGCCATTTCATTGTATCGATTGGCTTGTTGCATACGAGCAAAAAAGTCAGACATACCCATTGGGTTGAAGCCACTGTCTGCTAGGAGTTGAATGCCTACTCTATCAGCTTCTTGTTCATTTTCTCGTGTAAAATTAATCGCCATTTGTTGAGCTGCGCCCATTGTAGCTGCTAATGCACCAGTTCCTGCAGTAGGATTTTGCGTAGCAATTAATATTGAACCTAAAATAGCGGCAAGTGTTGGCAGGCTAAATTGTTTAGATCGCTCTACATAACGCACGATATGCCGTTGTGTGATGTGTGCAATTTCATGGGCCATAACACCGGCTAGCTCGCTTTCATTGCGCGCAGCGACAATAAGGCCCGTGTGAACCGCTATATTCCCACCAGGTGTAGCAAAAGCATTAATACGCGGGTCTTTTAAAACAAAAAACCGAAACGGCTCACCTGCCATATTGCTATGGCTTACTAACCTTCCACCTAAATTTTGTATATAGTCCGTAATTAACGGGTCTGTTACTGATAATGGTGAACTGCGTATTTGTGTTGCGATGAGCTCACCTAGCTGTTGTTCTTGTTCTTTGCTTAAAATTGTTGTTCCTGAACTGCCAAAATTGGGTAACTCGTCAGCAGCAAAACAAGGGTGTAACAGAAATGTAATAAAAAAAATAGCAGAAAGGATTCGGCTTTTCGGTTGCATAGTGGTATAAATATAACCTGCATTCAGGTAGTTGGTTATAATGCTATTTTTCACGCTATTTGTTGTCATGTAAAGATAAATTATGTTTATAGTGTGCCATTGTTGTAAGTTATAAGTAAAAAAAAGCAATTTTAATGTATAAGAAATATAAATTCTAAGTTAAAAATTTATTTATACAAAGATGCGCTTTATTTACAGAGTATTTATTAAATAGCTACTATGCATTATCATATGCTGTTTAAGTGGTTTACAACTGTTTAGTTTTTCAAATGGGTTGTGCACCATATAAAGAAACAGTATGGAGTATAGTCGGCCTGTGGGGGGCTTGCTATGAAATTTGTTTATAACCCCCATTAATTTTATGCGTCAGTTGGTCTATACTAAAAAAATGGCCATGACCGTGTTTACAATATCCACATACCTAAGGCGAGGGATGGGCCATGACAGATAGACGCTTACAAGTATTTCACGCCGTTGGTCGTTTGCTCAGTTTTACTAAGGCAGCAGAATCCTTAGACATGACGCAACCAGCGGTTACTTTCCAAATTCGCCAATTGGAAGAGCAACTGAATGTGCGCTTATTTGATCGCTCACACAATCGTATTGACTTAACTGAAGCAGGTAAACAAGTTTTTCAATATGCTGAGCGTATTTTTAGTTTATACACTGAAATGGAAAACGCAGTGCGTGAAGTCAGTGGTTCAGTGAGTGGCTTGCTCCGAATTGGGGCTAGCGTTATTGCGGCACAATATATCTTGCCGAAATTACTTAGCGATTTTCAATCGCAATATCCTCAAGTGAGAATCCAATTAAAAGTCTCTGCGGCAGTTGGTGTTATTTCGCAAGTAGAAAATAGTTTGGTTGATATTGGTGTGATTGAATTATCCTCTACAGATAATAAATTTTCTACCACGCCTTTTTGTCAAGAAGAGCTTGTATTCGTAGCACCTGCTGCAACGGCTATAGCATCGAATAATCAAACAACTATTTCTCCAGCAGTTGCCTTTGCTCAACAACCTTGGATCTTGGGTGAAGCAGGAAATATGGGACGAGAACTGATTTTTGAATTTTTTGCTGCACAAGGTTTAAATCCTAGTCAATTGAAGGTTGCAATGGAGCTTGGTTCTCCAGAAGCGATTATTGGCGCCATCGAAGTTGGTCGTGGGGTATCTATTTTACCGCGAACTAGCGTAGAGAAAATTTTGAAATCCGGTGCAATTCAAGCGTTACGCTTTTCCCCTCCTTTGCTATGTAATATCGGGTTTATTTATAAAGAGCAGCGCTTTCCATTACATGTAGTTGAAAAGTTGATCCATTTTGCGACCAAAGAAGTTTCCTCAGCCAGCAATAAAATCGATACTCCTATACCAGATAAGGTAAAATAATCTATACTTCAATGAAGTTGTTATTTACAAAGATACCTGATATGCATGGAATGATAGCGGTTGTGCTCGAACTGCTGTTTACAGGTTAAAGGAGCTGGCATATATGGAGCGTATTTGGCTGCCTCAATATCAACAAGGTGTTCCCGCCGATGTTGATATTGCATCAATATCAAAAACCAGCTCATTGATTAATATACTTGAAAAGATCTACCGCACCCACCCGCAAAATCCTGCTTTTACCAATATGGGCGTTACCATAACGTATCAACAACTGTGGGATTATACTCGTCATTTTGCGAATTTTTTATGGCATAAATTAGGATTGCGCCCGGGTGACCGTATGGCGGTGATGATGCCTAATCTACTGCAATACCCTGTTGCACTATTTGGCGCATTTCAGATTGGCGTTACGGTGGTTAATATCAACCCACTTTATAAGGCCCAGGAGCTGGAATACCAATTAAAAGATGCTGATTGTAAGGCCATTGTGGTATTAGCCAATATGGCAAACGTTTTAGAACAAGTGATTGATCGTGTTGGGGTTAAAAAAGTCATCGTTACTGAGCTTGCTGATATGTTCCCATTTCCACGTTCTTTTTTGATTAATAAAGTTGTTAAATACATTAAACCAAAATACCCTGATTGGCATATTGCTGGAGCATATCGTTTTAAAGATACTATTAAACCCTCATCATTACCTTTTCCTGAAATTACCCATGATGTAGATGCGATTGCTTTTTTACAGTACACCGGTGGTACGACAGGTCTTGCTAAGGGGGCAATGTTATCTCATCGTAATATGCTTGCCAATATTATGCAGGCCAATGCGTGGTTAACGCCCGAGCTTGAAAAACTTAAGCAAACAATAGTTATCACGGCATTACCGCTTTATCATATTTTTTCATTGTTGGCGAACGGGTTAGTGTTCGTATCACGTGGTGGACATAATATATTGATTACCAATCCACGCGATGTATCAGGATTTGTTAAAGAATTATCGCATTATAAATTCAACATCATTACTGGTGTCAACACGCTTTTTAATGCATTACTTCACCATCCACAATTTGCTTCATTGGATTTTAGTGGGGTTAAAGTTGCTTTAGCAGGTGGCATGGCATTACAGCATTCAGTGGCAGAGAATTGGCAGAAAGTAACCGGTTGTCCTTTAATTCAAGCCTATGGTTTAACAGAAACCTCACCAGCAGCAGTTATTAATCCTTTAAATGCTAAATCCTATTCAGGGGCAATTGGCGTTCCCATTAGCTCTACCTATGTGAAGATTTGTGATGATAAAGGCAATGAAGTTCCTCTAGGCGAAAGAGGGGAGTTATGTATCAAAGGTCCACAAGTGATGGTGGGATATTGGCAGCAACCTAAAGAGACAGTAAATGTTATGTTACCAGGTGACTGGTTGAAAACAGGTGATATCGCCTATGTTGATGAGCACGGGTATGTTTTTATCGTTGATCGCAAAAAAGATATGATTTTAGTTTCTGGATTTAACGTATATCCCAATGAAATTGAGGATGTGGTAGCTGGTCTTGCGGGTGTGCGAGAAGTGGCTGCTGTTGGTGTACCAGACGAGCATTCCGGGGAAAGCGTAAAATTATTTGTTGTTAAAAAAGATCCTGCTTTAACCAAAGAAGATATTATGAGTTATTGTCGTCAATTTTTAACAGGTTATAAATTACCTAAAGATATTGAATTTCGTACCGACTTGCCGAAAACACCCGTTGGTAAAATTTTACGTCGTACTTTGCGGGATGAGGCGTCATCAACTAAGTAAAAGGATAGCAACATGTCGTTGGCACGTCATGTACGGGTGCATCACTCCATTTCTACTAAATTATTATTAGCCGTATTTTCTGTTTATATGGTGGTTACGGTTATTGTAACAGCTACGCAGATGGTTTTTGCTTATAAAGGAACTCAACATTATGTAAACGATGGTATGTCGCGTTTACAGCAAATGCTAACACCGGCACTTAATCATATTTATTTGCAACATGAGCATGGTGAAATACCCTTAGTTTTAGAGACATTATTAAATAGTCGGCTATTAATGGGATTAAAATTTGAACAAAGTAAGCCAACTGTTAATCAGTGGATAAGTGGCGAAATGTATACGATTGATCCAAATACCACGTATCAACATATACGACAAAATACCAGCCTCTCACCTATCCTAAGTTGGTTTTATAGTCAGTTTTATCAACCAACTATTTATCGATTTCCCTATATTCTTTATACACCACGAACAGCTCAATTAGTTGTGTCAGGTGAAGTGACATTCTATTCTGATACAAGTGTGATATTGGAGGACGTCAACCGAGCTTTTAAAACAATTATTATTAGTGCAGTTATAGTATCGATTACACTGTGGGTTTTCTTGTTATTGGCTGGTTATTTTTATTTTACTAAACCGCTGAGGGTGCTGACGTATTCGTTGACGCGTGTTGCACGAGGCCGATTTACTGATGTTAAAGTAAAAGGCTTTGATACTGGTGGAACGGAAATTGATATATTAGCTAATGCATTTAATACCATGGTAGATAAAGTCACATCAGCGCAACAAAGTTTGACTAAAGCACAACATCATCTATCGCAAATTATTGATATGATGCCTTCATTAATGGTTGCTGTTACAGCCAAAGGTGTAGTAACCGATTGGAATGTGCAAGCAGAAAATTTAACTGGCGTATCACGCCAAGTTGCTATTGGCTCACACTATAGTATCGTAATACCTTTTTTAGAAGCGCATCAAAACATTATTGATGAGGCTATTTTAAATCAAAAGCGTCAGGAAATTACCCATGCATTATTTGTAATTCAAGGTGAAAAACGTTACTTTGATTTAATTGTTTACTCCTTTGAGGAGCAAGAAGGTGGTGGTGCTGTAATTCGTTTAGATGATGTTACAGCACAACAACAATTACAAGAAGTGTTTGTACAAACTGAAAAAATGACTTCTGTTGGTCGTCTTGCAGCGGGTATGGCGCATGAAATAAATAACCCATTAGGCGTTATTTTACAAAATACACAAAACATTAGACGTCGTTTAGATCCGGCGCTTGCAAAAAATCAAGAAGAAGCAAAAAATTTGGGTGTTGATTTGGTGAAGGTGGGCACCTATTTAGAACATCGTGATATTTGGGTCTTTTTAGATAGCATTCGTGATTCTGGTGAAAGAGCAGCTAAAATCGTGAGCAATTTACTGCGATTTAGCCGTAAGAGCGCCAGCGCACTAACGCTCAGTAATTTAACAGATATTATTGAAAAAGCTGTTGAGTTAGTATTAACAGATTATGAGTTGAAAAAAGAAATCGATGTTGGCGCCATTGAATTACAGCGAGAGTATGATGCAAATTTATCAGCAGTGTGGTGTGAACCATCGGAAATTCAGCAAGTTTTATTAAACCTTCTGAAAAACTCAGCTCAAGCGATGTTTACTGATACTGAAAAACAAGTGACCCATCGCATTATTTTGCGTACGTATAATGATGAAAAATATGCTTATATAGAAGTAGAAGATAATGGTCCTGGCATTCCCGAACAAATCAGAAAGCGGGTATTTGAGCCGTTTTTTACTACCAAAGAAGTTGGCAAGGGTACGGGGTTAGGATTGTCGGTTTGTTATCACATTATTACCGAGTCGCATCAAGGTATTATTAAAGTAGAAAGTACGTTGGGGATGGGTACAAAGTTTATAATTGCATTGCCGTTAGTGAGAGAGTAGAGGGCAGCAGTTTGTTACCGTTTTCCCACCTCTTCGCTTGCAGGTGAGAGGACGATTTTACTACCTAGAAAGGGTGTGATTGCTAGCACTCGGCTCTAAACTTTCTTCTCGATTATTTCCGTCGTGTGCGGCTGCCTGATCCTCCACGCTAATCACACTCGATCGAGGGCGCTCTTGTCGATCAGAGGAGCGGGTGTACATAGGTAACACTAAATTCGTCGCTGTCGCGCTTGAGATCGATACCTGGGCGGCTACTTTCTTACGTAGCACGCTTCTTTCTTTTGCGCGTCTTTTTATTTCCTCAAACGCTGGCTCTAACTCGTTTCCTACTACCTGTATTAGTTGCTCTATTGTGTCTAGAGGTTCACCTAACCATACACCTCTTGCTAGCTTCTTCAGTGCATCCTCAATATCATTTATAGAAGTGGGCTCTCTGTGTTGTGCCTGGTTCTGTTCTATATTATGACCTAATGTAACCAAAGGCCTTATTTTTTCCCCTATCATGTCATTGATCTTGTTATTCATATCAAATACTGCCTTATCTTCTCTCAAATCACGGTCAAGAGCGGCTAAAGATTTATCGTTATATTCTCTAATTGTTTTTGTTCCGTTAATAAAAGTAGCGCCGGATTTTTTTAATTTATGGCGTATTGCTAATTGATTACTGTACATTATAATGGCACCAAGAACCGAGAAAATAGTAGCCAATATTTTAAAAGTCAGCGATATATTATTTATTGACTGTGAGTAAATGGCTAAAGCTGTACCTGCCGATGCTAGCGCCAAGCTAACTACCACTGCGTAGATCTCTGCTGTTAAGTAGACTTTTCCTTTTTGGTCTTTAAAAAAAAATTTCCCATAAAAATTGGTACCATTTACTGCATCTAAATTCTCTAATTGATCAGCTCGCCAGTCTATTGATGGGGCATCGGAAATAAAGGTATGGTAGTCCTTTTTGATTTGCTCTGCGATGCCATCATGCCCTTCGGCTTGATATCTGAGCTTTATAAGAGCGGGATATTCACAATTATTTTGTGTGTGATTAGGTTGTGACAAAATTCCTTGAAAAAAAAATAGTTGAGCGGAGCTTCCTTGGATACATACCTTTTTTGCATTAAATATTTCTAATTCCTCGATTTTTTTTGCAATGTTTGATGCAGAGTATCCCTCCGCAGCCCATCGCTTTTTAAGAGGTTTAAGGATCGGTATATCTTCAATTCCATTTGTTTCAAAGTAGGGCTCTAAATAATTTTTTGAAAAATCTATCATATTCATGAAATTAGATAATTTATTGGCTCCAACATAAGGAAACTGCAAGGGTACCCTTTTAATTATGTCTTTAAATTCTTTTATTGCGTCCTCATTCTCCTCTCTTTTTTTACTATTTTCTATACTAAAAGCCAATTGGTTGAAAATATAAGCAAACATACCCACTGCTATTAATGGTATATTTTGACCACTAATGAAAACCGAGGTGGAAGTTGCTGCTACGCCAAGTATACTTAGACCAAAAGAAGATATGTTTTCAAGAGAGGAAATATTTTTTGGGGAATACCAGACTCGTTTGTCTTTTTTATAAACTAATAAAGGCATTTTATTTTCCTTATCGTAATTTCTGAAAAAATACAGATTAAGGTAGTAGCTTATAATTAACTGCTGTCAGACTATTTTTTTAAAATTGCCAAGCAACAAAAAGTAATTTAAAGGCATGAGACATAAATCCACTATACGAGTGGCAACAATTAAATTCAATATAATTTTAATTTTTTACAAATTGCTTTGTCGTTGGTAGGAGAGAGTAATTAAATGCTTTCCACCGGGCTGAAGGATCGACACCTTTTTAACACAAATTTCCCTGGAAATCTAACTACCCCGTCATTGCGAGGAGCGAAGCGACGCGGCAATCCAGTCGATAGTGGTTATCACGGCTGGATTGCCGCGTCGCTTCGCTCCTCGCAATGACGAAGTGGCGTAAATGTGTCGATTCCTCAGCCGCAAGGGGGGAGGGGATAGAGGAGGTTAGGATTGGGATAATTGAACGATTAGCTCTCGTAACTCAATTAATTTCCCATGAAAAAAATGACTACAATCTTTTATCACGTTTAACTGAATATTCCCCTGTAATTTTTTAACCACGTCATAAACTTGTTCAGGTGGAACTATTTCATCACTATCACCTTGGATAATATACCAAGGGCAATGTATAGCAGGTAAACTTAAAAAATCTGCGTTAGTGACTGCTGGAGCAATGGAAAATAAACGTTCCGGTTGAATTGTTGCAGCGGCTCGCGCGGCAACAAATGATCCAAAGGAAAATCCTGCTAACCATAAAGGCAGGTGAGGGCATACAGTTTTTACCCAATGAATTATTTCTAATAAATCATCTGTCTCGCCATTGGCATCATCAAATGTTCCTGCACTTTTCCCTACACCCCGAAAATTAAAACGCACTGTGCATTTATCGACTTGATGAAATGCGCGTGTTAAGGTGTAAATCACTTTATTATCCATCGTGCCGCCATGTAGCGGGTGAGGATGACACACAATGACGACTCCATTGGGTGCGGTATTGGGCATAGTGGTTTTAGCTTCGATAAGACCTGCTTTGCCATTTAATTGCAAATGCGTGTCAATCCCTGTGGGAAATTGTGAGGGTAAATCTAAGGGCATTTATAAGGAGTTCCTACGATTTTAGTATCTCATCAAGGCTACTGATTGTAGCCTTGATCGAGAGAAATGTAACTATTGAGCCATTTCCTTTAACTTCTTGAGAGCTACGATCTTAACAACGTTACGAGCTGGTTTTGCTTTAAATACAGTTGCTTCACCAGTAAAAGGATTGACCCCTTTACGTTCTTTAGTAGCAGGTTTACGAACGATTTTGATTTTGAACAAACCAGGTAATGTAAACACTTGTGGTCCACTTTTCTTAACATGGTGCTCAATGATGTTGCCTAAGCTGGTTAACAGATTAGAAACTTCTTTTTTGCTAACATCAGTCGTCTCAGACAAGGTAGTAAGCAATTGCGTTTTGGTTAAAGGAGCTTTAATAAGCAGAGCTTTTGGCTTAAGTACCTTTGCAACTACTTTTTTAGCTGGTTTAGCCGTTTTAGCTGATGCATGCTTGGTTACCTTTTTAGCTTTTGTCTTAGCTTGTTTTGGAGCCTGTTTAACAGCACTTTTTTTAGCATGAGCAATCTTCCGCGTTGACATATTTTTTTCTCCTAGGATAAAAAAGAATGGATACGTTATTAAGATAGCATATAGTAGATACCTAGCAACTACCCATTGTAAATGAATTTGCTAGGCATTGCTTTGGTTCTGCCTAGCTATAATTTCATTCACTACGGGTATTATATATCACATATTGAGCCAATAATGAAATAGGGTGTTGTACTTTAGTATTCATAGCATGTCGTTGCAGAAAACTGTGCAAATGCAACAAGCATCCTAGGTTGCTACTGACTATTATGTCGGGCTTTATAGGGAGATCGCTTAATAATTTTTCACAGAGCCCATCAGCCATTTCGGGATTATCCAACATATAGCTGCCGGCGGCGCCACAGCAGGTAGGTTTGGTGTGTAATGGAATGATTGTAATTTCAGGAATACGTTGTAATAGTTGTTCAATAATGGCAGCGCTAAACTGGCTATTTTGAGTGCAGGGGGTATGTAATGCTATTGTCAGCGGACAAGGTCGAAACTGGATGTGTGACCAATCTGCTTTAGCAAGAAAAGGATGGATATCCATTAACGGTGCTTGTAAAGAGGTCTTTGTTTGAATAAGGGGATGTTGCTGGTAATTTTTCATTACCGCTGAACAACCCGGTGTTGTTGTTATCACCGCATTTAATGGTATTTGGTTGAACAATTGATTATTATTCAAAGCATTTTGAGTGGTATCTTCAGGTTTTCCCATATGTAAAGCTAATGCGCCACAACAGTGTTGACCCTTTGGCATGTGCACATCAAAGCCTAATTGATTGAGCAATCGAATACTATCTAATAAAGTAGTTTGATCAAACAGAGGTTGCATACATCCTTGAAATAACCCAACTTGTCCTTTATAAGGTGTTATAAGACTCGGATAATCTGTTTGCCAGTGTTCAATTGGCGGCAATGTGGGCAAATACGATTGGGCACGTTGGAAAGGAGTGGAGAGTTTTTTTATGAGCTTTAAAATCCCCAGTTGTTGTAGTGAATATAAAACACGATGTAAGGCCCTCATTCGCCATGGTTTTTTTACTAACCATCGTAAGACAAGCGATATTGCTTTAGTAGGGCGAGGTTTATTATTCTGTTCTAACCATAATCTGGTACTATCGATTAAATAACTGTAATCCACTTTCGCGGGACACACTGTTTCACAAAGCCCGCAACTTAAGCAATTATCGAGATGTTGTTGCAAGCGGGGTGTAAGTGGCAGGTTACCTTGTACCAACCCTTGCATCAAAGCAATCCGACCGCGCGCTGATTCAGCCTCATCATGAGTTAATTGGTAAGTAGGGCAGACGGTACTACAAAGACCACATTTAACACATTGGTTACTGGCTTGCTCTATATAAGTGGTTAAGGAAGCTTTGGTCACGATAGATGGCTCTTTATTACATAATGAATTAGGTCTATGGTTCCCAGAAATTACAGCACTAAATTTGTGCTACCCGTCATTGCGAGGAGGCCAAGGCCGACGTGGCAATCCAGGCCGATCTTTAATACAAGTTTTGATGTAGTTGAAAGATCCCCCTGGATTGCCACGTCACTTCGCTCCTCGCAATGACGGATTCCAGTCGTATGATACCTTTTAAACTCTTATACTAGCGCGTTTTATATTTATTGTGTAGAATGCGGGTCTTACTCTTGTGTTATAAAAGGGCTTACGGTAGAATTTTACGCTCTATCTTTGAGCCTTCGTGCATACAATGGTTGTATGCGGTAGTGTGTGGAGCTTGTTATGATGAAAACATTTACTGCTAAAGAAGCAGAAGTGAAGCGAGATTGGTATATTATTGACGCCACCGATAAAGTATTGGGTCGTTTAGCTACTGAAGTAGCCAGACGCCTACGCGGTAAGCATAAGCCAGAATTTACACCTCATATTGATACTGGTGATTACATCATTATCATTAATGCAGATAAGATTCGTGCAACGGGCAATAAGATGCAAGATAAAATTTATTACCGTCACAGTGGCTATCCTGGCGGTATTAAGTCGACCAACTTGGAAAAGTTGTTAAAACGTTTTCCAGAGCGTCCTTTGGAATTTGCTATTAAAGGCATGTTACCAAAAGGACCATTAGGTCGTGACATGTTTCGTAAGTTGAAGGTTTATGCTGGAGCGGATCATCCGCACGTGGCGCAACAACCTCAAGTGCTCGAGAATTTTTGATAACTCAAAAAATGGATGAAATAAGCTATGGCAACTAAGCAGTTTTATGGTACAGGTCGACGCAAAACATCAGTCGCCCGTGTTTTCTTACGCAAAGGTTCAGGTAAGATTTCCGTCAATGATAAAGCAATGGAAGATTATTTTGCGGGTGGTAGTTTGTGTATGATAGTACGCCAACCATTAGAAATTACCGATACGTTAAATAAATTCGATATTCTTATCACTGTTAAAGGTGGCGGCCAGTCAGGTCAAGCAGGCGCTGTACGTCATGGTATCGCTCGTGCTCTGATGCAATATGATGAAGATGGTATCGTCGTTACAGATGATGAAGAAGGTGGTGAAGGTTCTGGTTCAGGCCCAATCACTTTCCGCAAGCTATTACGTCAAGCTGGATTGGTTACTCGTGATCCACGTCAAGTTGAACGTAAAAAAGTGGGCTTACCAAAAGCACGTCGTGCTAAACAGTTCTCCAAACGTTAATTATATTTTCGTTTTGGTTCTTATAAAAATGCAGGTCATTATGACCTGCATTTTTTTTGTATTTTATCCCCATCTCTCTCCCCTGTGGGGAGAGGTCGACCGCGCATAGCGCGGGCGGGTGAGGGGACGATTTTTCTACGTAGTACAGATCTGAAGTGAAAGAAGGATTTTTTCTTTGTAGCAGTCCCTCACCCTCGTAAGCCTCGCTTACATTTCCCTCTCCCACAAGGGGAGAGGGGCTAGGGTGGGGAGAAACATTATGTTTAAGAAAATATAATAGAGCGAGGTCTTTGTTTAAGAACAGGCGCTATGCTCGTAATGTGATGCCCTAATAACAATAAGCAATGAATAACTCGCATCGATGTTTCACCTATTTCTCTCGGATTGGTCCGCATCATATAAGTGCTCCCAGCTGTTGGTTGGGTGGATAGAGTTACAAGTTGGTTAGTTAAAAGTTCCAGCATTTGTTGTGGGGTGCAATCGCCTCGTTGGCAATTTTCTATAACCGCATTTGCAATTTCTTGACCGTTAGTAAAAAAATGGAAGCGAATAGCTCTTTGAAAGCGAGTACTAATTGCCGTAAAAACAGTTTCAATATGTGCCAAAACCGCGTCTTGATTTGTATAATCAGGGAATGTGTAAGTATCCCTCCACCGATCTCGATATATTACTAAACCATCAACATGACATGGTACTTTTTCATTAAGCATGCAATCTCTTTTTTGGCAATCCAAAATAAATTGGAATCCTGCTGGATCTTGATACATGGAAGCTAATAGGGTTGGGAAATTTTTTATACGATGGAAAAACTCTCTCCTATCGGTAATTCTTACCAGTATAGAGCTTATTTTCCCCCAGCCAATAGTCTCACAACACATTAGCTTCTCTGGCTCATTGGGAGCGTTGTCGAATATTTGAAATAATTCGGCAACATAATTGAGCGCTTTTGGGGTTAGTACCTGATATCGTTGTGGGTTTGGTGCGTCCTTTGCACTAGGTCTGTAAATATATCTTTGTAGCGGTAATGTTGCTTCGAGTTGTTGGGAAAGCTTATTAAACTGAAGCTCTTCATTACGAACTCTTTGCGTTTCCAATGTTACAGGAGGTGAGATTACTTTGATACCAATAAACGCGCTTTTACCTTTAGCTTCTAATATTCTTTGAATAAATGTCCTTACGACGATGATACAAGTATGCCCCCCAGCAGTCATATTCTGAGCATCTTTTTTCCAGTCATCATCATTTGGAAGTAACGAAGGATCTGCAAAGCCTGCAAATAACTTAGCTAAACACAATTGTAAGGTAAGCTTTCTATCGTGTGGTATAACTCGCCCTTGTGAATCTAAGAGACCGGTGATAATGCGATCCCCATCAGTGGTAGCAACGGCGCCTTTTGTATCCTGATATATGTAATAGCCCTGGCCGTTATTTTCACTGCTTGCAACATGAGCAATAAGTCTCCCAGTACCACTACCTGTTGGGATATAAGATTGAAGTTCTTTTTGGGTAATTGTGATATCGGAATTATCAGTAAATGCACCCACACGTTTTCGTGTATCTGAGTCAAGCCTCATCCATATAGAATGAAATCGTTTAATAGCCCATTTTGCCTGTCGACCGATATCTTGATTTTGCATCGCTGCAGGCGCTGAAGTATCCTCAACACCCCCATCTGTTAACCCGCGACAGAGTATCTGTAACTCATACCATAATGTGTGACCTGTTAGCTCAGAGATTGCAGTCCAAGATGCATCACCTATATAGGCGGTGTTTGTAGGGTTAGTCTCCAACTGAATAAGTGCATTATAATAATCAGGGGCTGTATTTTGTAATTGGATAATTTCTGCAGCCGATAATTGAGGCTGTGATAAATTACTCAGCAAATTATCATGTTCTCTAGAATGCTTTTTTTTCCCATCCAATAACTTTTGGCCTGATTGGTCTATACCACTATATTGATTTAAAAAAACCGGTATAAAACCAGGGGGAGCCATTCGGCGTGCTTGTTCTAAACAGGGAAGGATAGGGATAAGTTTAGTTTTATCTTCATTTAAGTTAAAAACTGATAAATCGAGTAATTTTCTTTGCTCAATTTCTGTCCGTTCTTGTAAAGTTATGGAGCGAAAAGTTTCATCATAATATACTACGCTGACATCTAGTTTTGGCACTAATACCTTGATAATCGGCTCATTAGGTTCGGCAATTTGCTCAGCAATTGAGACACATAATTGATTTAAAGGGGAGTTAAAGAAACTAAAATAATTAGTATCTGAGTTTTTTATAAGTTGCCAACGCAGAGCCAAAAATTGGCGCAATATCTTTTTGAGTGCTCGCTCATCTTTGGAAAGATGTTGGTCATGGAGGATATTTTCGAGTGCGGCAGTTGCTTGTTTATATTCGTCTTGCATCCACGCAAGATCAGTAGCTGGTGTGGTGCTCCAGGTTACAGGGGTTGATTTTACTCGCCCGAGCTCTAATTGTAAGGGGCGCACTTCAAAAACCATAGGAAAATATCGCTAATAGTTAAATGACTGATTTTACCAGTCTATAGGTAAAAAAACAAGTTAGTTATCATTTATAAAAATAGGGAGTTGAAAACCTAACTACACCATCATCCACGTCCCCGTTTTCACGAGGATAAACTCTAGCGGGGACTGACTATCCGATGGATCCCCGCTTTTGCGGGGGGTAATGGTGTAGTGGTTTTCCAAGAGAACTGAGGTATCGACCGCTTATTAGCTAATGTGCTCTGACATAGGTTGTACTGCAGCAGTTGGCCTAGATAGTTGAGCATTTTCATTTAAAGAAACACGCTCTTGACCTGCCGATTGACCACTCTGAGCGGCTTCAGTTTCAGGGGTAGGATCTGTTGATTGACCATTTAATGGTTCAGCAAGATAAGCTGCTTTTGCTTGGGAAAAACGAGCGGCTTCAGCTTCAGCTATATAGGCTTCATTTGATTCACTTGCTGAGAGGTATGACACCTCTTCTGGGTGTTCATTTTTAGCGGCTGTAGTTGCTGCTGCGGGGGTTGCTTTTGCAGGTTCTGCAGCAGTTGTAGTTGGCTCTTTAGAAGCTACAGTTCCTACATCACCGCAGACATTCTTTGGTATTCCATAAAGTTGTCTAGTAATATCAACGATAGAATCTTCAATGATGCTTCGTACCGCAATTTGAATAGGTTCTTGTCGGATAGTACCTGCAACGCCCTCTACGAATGTATTACCGAAAAAGTGAACAACACCAGCTTTGTTTTCATAACCCCACACTTGTTTACGTTGTGGTAAAGCGATAACAATTTCAGTTGTGGTCGTGTCGATGACGCGTAAATCCATACCGATGTCCATCCAGAACACGCGCCAACCGCCACCAATACCATCTACGGTGACAGAGAAACCGCCTGAACCGATGTTGAAGTTAATCTCACTGATACTACCCGCAACGACATAGTCAGATCCGATAACCATACCGGAGTGTAAAGCGCGTGCTAAACGACCTTCTTTATCAACAAAGTTTTTATGTGGGTTAGAGTCACTTAATAAGAATTGGTTAGCGTATTGCATTTCCATTTGTGAAATACCTAAAGCATTACGCTCCACTAATGTGTAAGCGTTGGTTTTTGCTATTGCAGAAACCACCATATCTTCAGCGCCTTGGGTTACTTTATAACCTTCTTCGTTATAGTTAAATTTACCTGTTTTATCCGGTATGGTATTAACCGCTAAAGTAATTCGATGCTCACCTTTTGCATTGGCCGCTTCACCAATACAAACAAGTAAGTCAGAGTAGGGTGTCGTGGTATCTTGAATCGGTGGACCAGCGATCGCTTCAATCGGGGTTGTAAATTCCTTGTTACTCGCACAACCTGAAATTCCTAAAAGAACAGGAAAAAGGCAGAATATTTTTGTCAGCTGGTTCATAGCATTAATACCCATTTTATAAATTATGTAGATTCCATTCACTTATGAAGTGAGCAGTGAATTATTTTTCACGCCACTTATGATGATTAATATAGAGGATAATTTTCCATTTGGCTATAGCCTTGCTGAAGACTCAACAAAGCTATGTACCCGATAATTAAGGCAATACATTAATATTTTGCACACCATTATTTGGAATATTATTGCGTACGTTAGCACGAACGTTGTTGCGTGCAGTGACAGGAAGTCCGGTAATACCGGCAATACCGGCACCAGCAAGTACACCGCCACCATTGGTATTGTTAGCAGCATTTTCGAAGTACCCTTCCCTAGCTTGAATTTGAGCAATGGCTTGTGTTGTTGCTAAAGAAGTATCGGGAAAACCCCAGTTAGGTTGGAAATCATACACGTTAACCGCGGCTGCGAAACTGGTATTAGATACTACGGCTAGTAACAAAGTGCTTCCTATTAAATACAATGCTCTCATCAGATTTCTCCCTATTTTAGTTAAGAAAATTTAAACAAACTTTCTACAATCCCTTAATGTGCTCCAACATGACCTTGTATAGCTGTAGTAGTCTCATTAACACCTGCTGACTGTAGAGAAGAATTTGTCGTGGTCGTATTCGCTCCTGGTACTTGCGCTATTTGTGTATGAATTACAGAACCCACTAGCGAGCTGGCTTGAGGCGCTGTGTTTGCAGCGTTAGTATCATCACCGCCCGCACCACCACCTGCATTAGAATTATCAGCACTGGCATCGCTGCTAGCAGTGGGCTCACTCAAACTCATTTGTTCGCCATTTATAATAGCACTTGCTAAAGTTACTGTGGAAAACGCAAAAGTAGCAATCAAACCTATCACACATTTACTAAGTAATTGCTTCATGGTACCACCTATAAAATAATAACTAAAAGCTTCTTTGGAGTTAATACCACTATAGCATTAACTTTTTGCCGTGTCTTCTGAAAGGTTGGAGGTCAAGGATTTGCGTAGAATTGCGATTATAGAACCCTCCCCACCGCAATGGCTAAGGGTTGTAACTCCTCATATAGCTGCTTAAATGCAGGGAAAGTTAGTGCTTGCTCAGCATCACTTAAAGCTTGATTAGGAGTAGGATGGATCTCTATTAATAACCCATCTGCTCCCGCTGCGATCGCTGCTTTGGCGAGGCTATTAACAAAGTGGGCTTGGCCACAAGCATGGCTAGGATCTACGATAACGGGGAAATGGGTCGTATTTTTTAAAGAAGGGATAGCGCTGATATCGAGCATGTTACGGTAGTTTGGTTCAAAACTTCGTATGCCGCGTTCACAAAGTACGATTTGCTCGTTCCCACCTTGTACAATATATTCTGCTGCTAATAACCATTCTTTAATGGTAGCTGCCATACCACGTTTGAGTAGCACGGGGACTTGTATTTGCCCTAGCTCTTTTAGTAGCTCATAGTTTTGCATATTGCGTGAGCCTACTTGAATCATATCAATACCGAGCTCTAAATAGGTGTCTAAATGACGGATATCGAGTAATTCTGTTACGACAGGTAATTGCACCTGACGAGCAGCTGCCATCAACAACTCTAATCCGTTAATGCCCAAACCTTGGAAGTCATGCGGGCTAGAACGTGGCTTGAAGGCACCGCCTCGTAAAATATGACAGTGTTGCTCTTTACTAAACTGTGCACATTGCTCAATCTGTGTAGCCGTTTCAATGGCGCAAGGACCGCTGATGATAGTTAACTGCTTGCCGCCAATAACGGTAGAGCCAACAGATACGGGTTTAGTGGAGAGTTGAGAAGAATGCACGATTTCAATATACTCTGCTGTTGAACGAATGGTGCTAGTTTATCATATAACCTCGAGACAACAAGATGTTACAGCCTGTAGACCAAGGGTTAATAGAACAATTATTATCTGACACTATCCGAAAACAAATTACCTGCTTAGAAGTTTTGCCTATTATTGATTCCACCAATACCTATTTATTAGATTTAGCAAAACAAGGTGCGCCATCAGGGGCTATCTGTTTTGCACACAGCCAAACCGCGGGACGAGGCAGACGAGGGCGCTTATGGCTATCGCCACCAGGCAGTAATATTTATTGTTCATTTTTGCAGCATTTATCGAATAATAAAATGGGGTTAAGTTTGGTAGTGGGCATTGCCATTGCGCGCGTGTTAACGCGATTTTCTGTAAAAGGGATTGGATTAAAATGGCCTAATGATATTTATTGCCAACAAAAAAAACTGGGTGGAATATTAATTGAATTAGGCCAATTACAACAAACACAGTATGCAGTCATTGGGATTGGTATTAACGTTAATTTATCACCAGAAACCATTGCCAACATTGACCAACCCTGTATAGATTTGCAAACAGCACTTGCGCCATTAGCAACGGATACTAATCAACTTGCAGCAGAGCTTATCAGTGAACTACTGACAGTTTTGGCCCAATTTAATTTGCACGGTTTAGCTCCTTTTCTTGCCGAATGGCATACCTATGATATTTTACAAGGTAAATTAGTGACGGTAATGCAATCTTCAGAGAAGCTACAAGGCATAGCATCTGGCGTTGATGAGCAAGGTGTGTTGCAATTGCTTGTTAATGGTGAAACCCAAAAAATTATTGGTGGTGAGGTTAGCGTGCGTCTTTTAGGATAAAAAATAAAAGGCAACAGCAATCCCGCTAATAAATCCAAACAAATGCCCTTCCCAAGAAATACGCTCTTTGGTGGGGAATAAACCCAGTATGAGTCCCCCGAAATAATAAAGACTGACTATCGCTAATATGATAGCCATGGCGCTCGGTCGATAAAAAGCAGCTGATAATAAATAACCAAAATATCCCATAATTAAATTACTGGCACCGATATGAATGGCTGGTCTGCCAAAGATCCATAATAAGATTCCAGCGAGGGTGACAATATACAATGTGGTGAGAATAAAAGAATCCAGGCCACTGAGCAGCATTAAATCCGCTAGGATAAGCAAAGGGATAGAATTAAAAAATAAGTGGTTAGCATCAGCATGTAAAATAGGGCTAATCCAAATACCGGGGATGCTCCAGATCTTGCGAGGATAAATCCCAAAGATATTTAAGCGCGAGCGAAATAATACCCAATTGATGATGTTGATTAGCCATAATAGGGCGAGTAGCTTCACTAACAAAAGAAAATTGGCTTTTGTGACGGTGATTATAGAATCCGTTTGTATGGCAATTTCGTTGAGAGTCATAAGCGTATTGTGATAGTGGGAAAATAATGGGAAGATAGTACCACATTTTTTTCCTACATCGTCTATGTTATCCTTCCTTTTAAATGATATGTCACAAGGAGATAACCCACCGTGTCATTAGCCGACCGCCTCTGGAACACACCATCTCGCAACTTCTATTTAGCAATCGTTGTCATATTGCTTTTAGGCACTGCATTAGGTAGCAAAGAAATTTGGACTCAGGAAACGCGCTGGGCAAATATTGTCTTGCACATGTTGCAAACAGGCGATTATTTGCACCCATTCCTTCGAGGTGAGGCATATTATGATAAACCTTTATTATCTTATTGGTTAATCGTGATGGCCAGCTGGTTGACCGATGGGCTCACTTTAGTCAGCTTGCGTTTGCCCTCCGTATTAGCCGGATTGCTCGCTGTTTATTGTACCGTACAACTAGGCCGTCAATGGTTTAATCGATCAGTAGGATTAGTAGCTGGTTGGATGTTAGCCACCAGTTTCTTTTTTATTTTTTGGAGCCGTACCGCAAGCACGGATATGTTAAATATCGCTGGGATGTTATTGGCGGTATTATGGTATGTTAAAAAACAAAACCAGACGAGCTTTGTGAATTACCTAGTATTTTTTATTATCATGTCGCTAACAAGTTTATGTAAAGGATTACTAGGTTTTGTATTACCTCTTATTGTCATAGCCCCTCATATTTTAACGCATCACCGCTGGCGACAACATCTTAATTTTTCGCTACTACTTGCAGCAATTCCCGCTTTATTGATTTATGCGCTGCCATTTTGGTTATCTTCACAAAGCGGTACGGAAATAAATTATCAAGATAATGGTTTGTATTTATCATTTCGTGAAAGTGTGGTGCGGTTTTTTCAACCTTATGATCATATAGGACCTATTTATCTTTACTTTCTGTACCTACCTATTTATGGATTACCCTGGACTTTATTATTATTTCCCGCCTTATGGACGTTACGTACCGATTGGCGCAACCTGAGTGAAAATGCACGCTGGTTAATTTTAGCCATTGCCTTACTCTTTATATTTTTTACCTTGTCAGGATCACGGCGTAGCTATTATGTATTACCATTAATCCCTTTTGCCATGTTATTTATCGCAAATTGGTTACAAACACGTCCTAAATTATTGCAAGCAGCAGCTTATGGTGTGGTGAGTTTTGCTGCCATATGGTTTGTTGTTTTTGCTGTGGCCATGCCTTGGTATTATGGTGGTGGGGGATTATCTGTTTTTGCGAACATGGTACGTGAAACAGCAGAGCAACAACGACCTTGGCAAGACTGGAATATAGTCATGTTAGACGCGAGTAATAAAGTGCCTGTTTATTTGCATAATGATAGCGTGTTCGAATACATTGCAGCGCCACAAGAGGCCGTAAGTACGCCTGAAGATTTATTAAAGAACTGGCCTATCTTAAGCCAACATACTGCAAATACCATTTTTGTCGCAGATCCTTCGTATCAACCTTTGCTAGATGACTTATTTATCAAGGATTATCAACAGGTTATAGCGCCTCCCACTCGCGGTAAGCGTGTATTAGGAGGGAAAACAGAAGGAGATGCGGTAGCGTATATTCCCCGTTAGCTAGAAGATTTGCAACGGAAGGATCTTGCGCACAGGCGATTTTATTGGTAAGATAGCTAAATTTATTGCGTTACGTATAAAGAGCACCTACCCATGCCAGGCAGCGCCGGAACAGCCTTACTTGCTTCACTTACTGAGCTAGAGCAGCGTTTACGCCATATTAAAGGGCTACCCGATTTTCAGCGATCTGAGATAAAAGCTATTAGCAGCGAGGATCGTTGGGAAATCGTGTGCAATGGGATGCCGCTAAAAGATTTTATAGAAGATATGTTATCAATAATAGATTTGGGTAAAAATCTAATCAATAATGGTCCTGATAAAGAATTTGAAAATATAATAGCCGCTTATGAAACTTTTGTAGAAAAATTCCCTGAAGAGTTGCCGCGATATCCCACAAATAATAAATATAATTATATAGTTCAGCTTGCTTTATTACAATGTGCGCAGCAAATATATGATGGTCAGTTAATACAAGAATATGTTAAAGAAATTTGGTTTCAGATTCCTTGGAAAAAAATTGCCACTTTCATTAAACAAAGGAAAGCTGAGCTCGAAGAGCAGCAAAAACAAGAAGAAGCGACCGCATCAAGTGGGGCACCTACGCCATCTACCGCGCAAAGGGTTGAACAAAACGAAGCGGTTGCATCAAGTAGCACATCTGCGCTATCCCCTGAGGAAGGCGCTGTTGATAATAGCCCTGAGAAAGAGCGTGATTGGATAGATTGGGGATTAGGGATAATTGAAAGTAATTATGATGGGGTTTCTAGTACTTTGCTTATTCCTGGTAGAGTATTCGCATTTACTTCTATAAATCCTGGCTTACTGGATATGATAGATGGAATCGCTGGAACACTGCGTAATAACTCATATACCAATACCTACATTGGAGCACTCAATGCTGATAAACAACAGGTTGCAAGCTGGGGTGCAGAAGGTCAGCTATTTAATAGCTCCTATGCGTCTATTCACAGGGTTATCGCTAACTCAATATCTAAGGTGGGGACATTAACCTTAGCAGTTCAAGTTCGTTTTTTAGGCAATATGATGTATGACTATCAACAATTAAAAGATGTTTTATTAGATTTTCCCGATAATTTAATAGGCGCTCGATATCATAAAGTAAAAGAAAAAAGGAAAAATGGCAGCTATGTTGACGTTGATAAGGTTGAGTACTGGTATTTTATTGATGGTAACCAACCACCGCAAAGACCCATCGAAAAACGCAGTAAACAACCCATTCCTCAGCAAGATGGTCATCAAACGAAAGGAGAATTAGTCAGAAAATTCAAGGAAACAGAAGAAGCACTAATAAATTATATTGCTGAACATATTTTTCCACAAATAGCCGCTATTAACACGCGTTTGTTTGCTTTATCAAATACTACTTCCAAACTAGAAATTTTAGTACATATAAAAGCTGATATTGAATCGTTGAGTCGATTTTTATCAAACCGAAACGCTTCTATTTTACTACCTGCTTTTGAAAAATATAAAAAAACAGGACAGGCTTTTGTCGACATGTTGCTTAATGCTGCTTCAGTTAATGTGAGCTTAGAACAAAAACTTCTACAATGGTTACCAGAAAAACTACAGCAAGTCTATCAGATAGTATTTGCCGACTATCAAGAAAGAAACCTTTTACCTCAAGCAGTCGCTGCTGCCTATCCAGCACATGCACAACTTAAAGAAGCAATAGCAGCGCTCCAAGCAGCTTTAACTCAATCCGATATACCGAGTGAAGCATTAGCTGATGCTATTAGGTGCGCACAAGAAATTAGAGGAGCGGGTAGTACTTTAGATCAAAGAGCATTAGATGATATTTTAGTGAACCAATGCAGGGCCGTTACCGAGTATGAATATTTTTACGAGGCATTGTTACCGCAAGTAAGTGCAAGCTGCCAAAAAGAAAATGCTCGTGAATGGGCTAAATTAGAGCGCGATGCTGAAAGCAAAATAAAAATTGCACAAGCTAAAATAGGCTCGATTGAAATGTTTAAACAAATTGCCTCGCCTGCTGAAATTGAAAAAAGAAGAGAATTGGCAGAGAGCGATCTTCGTGCTTTGCAAGGAAAAAAAGCGCGATTAGCTACGCAAATAGATCATAATGCTCAAGTATTAGCCGAATTAAGTGCAAAAAGAAGGCATGCAGGTGAGTTAGAGCAGCAATATCAAAGCGCTGGCGGCACCTTGAGCGTTATAGGAAAACCACACGATAATATAGAGCAGAAACTCGAGGATTTTAGGTCACAGTGGAATGCATTGCTTGAAATGACACTAGACTGGCCAGAGCAATTTACAAATATTAGCAGCAATAAATCCCTTAAAAAAGAAGATGATTTAAGAAGAGTTGCTGAATCATTAGGTGTACCTTCTGACGTAGCAATTGCAAACATAAAAGATAAGACGTCGTTGAATACTACAGTCTTGCAATATTTGGCAGCGCAAAAAACACAGTTATCTGCTGACCAGGATAAAATTGCAGCAGTTTGGAGTCCTCTTAATACCGCTATTCAAGAATTTCATAGCGCAAATAGCGATGCAATAGTTCTTTCATCACAAACAGAAGACGCAACTCCTGCAGCAGCAGGGGAAACAAAAAAAAGCTTAGTTACTTTATTGACAGAAAGCATAGCTCATATTGAGAGACAACAAAGAGAGCTACAAGATGAAAATGAAGCTGCTCAACAAGAATCAGAAAGGGTAGTAGTTGAAATTGCTTTCAAAGAACAAGAGCTAAGACAGATAGAGTTAAGTAAAACAGTTGCTGAGGCTTTGGTTATGGCTGAAGCGGCTATTATTAATTCAAATACCAGACAAGCTTCTTTTGGAGATTTTTGTGCAAAACTAAGACCGTTAGCAAGCTACTTAGATCCTACAGTTATAGTTCCTGAGGATGTAAAACCATTAATACGAAAATATGTTTCATTAATAAGAAATGCGCTTAATTTTAATTCGGGCGTATTACCAAATCAATTTGTTACTAAGCTTTACCGGGAATTACACTCCTCAATTACGAGAAGCGATGCTTATCTTCTTGATGTCAAGAAAAGAATTACCCTTTTAAAATCACAGATTGCCCTTAGAACAGACATAGATACCTCTTTATTAGCACAATTTAGTGATGCACTTTCAAAAGCAGAAGAAGGGTTGCAAAGGAAAGTGGGCGAAAATAATGATATTAGAATGCAAGCGCAACGTGATGCCCAAGTATTGAAAGAGGGTGTTGCGCAATTTCATCATCAAAAATTAGATGAAGATTTAGCAGTGGTTAGAGCTGAAATAGATGCCTTTGAACAAACGGATTTAGTTGATAATGCTGCACAGTTGCAACAAAAAAGAGATGCTGTGGTTGATTTTATAAGTCAATTAGAGCTCTATATTGCAGCTGATACCAAAGCGAATCTTATAAAATTAAAAGATCAATTTCAACAAGCAGTCCCTTATTTACGTTTATTACCACAATTAGTTACCTTATTAAGCCAATTTGAACCGCAATTAACTAGGCATGCTGATAGCGAAGCCTGGATTACTTTTGGCAAGTCGGAATTTATGAAGCTTTGTAAGCAATTAAGAAGCGCATTTAATAGCGTTGATTTAACACAGCTTTATGAGTCTGATGATCGGAAACTTGTAGCTCATTTACAAAAACTAGATGCTTTCCAGGCACGCTTAACTGCTTTCCAACCACGATTAGCCTATTGTGTAAACGATCAGAATTATTCTGCACAACGGGCTAATTTAACGAGAGTGCATGGAATATATCAGACTAAATATAATTTTATTAATGACTTGAAAGCATCGTTTGCAGCGCTCATGCAATCAGGAAGACTAAGGGAAAATGAGCATGTGAAATTAGTGAGATTGACGCAAGCCATGGAGCTGTTAAAGAAACAACATAATGATGTGAAACTCTATATAACACTAGGTAATTATATTGCACACATGGAGATTTCTTTAGCAGGAGCAGAAGCATTATCAAATGTTGATAAAATGTATTTGCTGGAGATATTAGCAGTGCTAAAAACAGATTTTGTTAATAATTTCCAACCCCATATATTTATAATTATTCAGCGACGCTCTCAAGCTGTAGCTGATTTTTTACAGGGCCCTGATAATCAAACTATTTTACAGCCTAGTGTTATTCAAAATAAAATTGAGTTGAGGATGAAAAATCTTTGGTTAATGGCTGAGGAAGAGAGTTTTCTGCCGGAGCTCATTGCAATTCAGAAAGAAATTTTAGGGTTATTAGCGTGCGCAACCGCATGTGTGGAAAATATGGTTGCATATAATGAATTTAAAGTGCAATGTGAAAAAGGTATTAAATTTTCTCAAGAAATTACATCTTATGATGACATTTTAGCAACTACTCAATCATCGATTGCTTATTTGCAAGCACGTGTATTTGAGTTGGCTGCTTTAAAGAGTTTTTTAATAAATCAACAACACGCTATAGAAATTTCCAAGGATTCACCGCAAACTGTCAGACAACAGTTACAACAAGACCATGCTGTATTTCGTTATTATCGCGAGAGAACATTATTGGCCGAGGTTTATGCCCGTGACGCTGCTGATAAGGAGGGTAGCTCTGAAGTTCACAGAAGATTACAGGCAACTCTGGAACAAAATGGAGCACATCCTTTAGCAACAATCCCAGTGGCGTATCATGAAACCGTTAATAAAATTTTAGTTCTTACGGTTAAAGCGCATGACTTATTAGAAGAGTTCAGTAGCGGTGATGCAGTAACGCAAATATCTGAGGCTGATTATCAAAAATTGGAAATGAGTGTGGCAGAAATTGCAAGATTAATAGATACAATTCGTAAGAGAGTACAGAACCACACAATCGAGTATTTACAAGCCAAACATACTGTATTACAAATACAGCAACAAACTTGTCAAACAAGAGTGGCTGGTGTTGAGATGGCAAATGTGATGGAAGAAGCAATGCAACCTATGGACAATACGGTGCGAGCTAAACCTGTTCTTTGTAGTGCAACTGGTCCAGAACCTGAGGAAATTATGCAGGTATTACAAAGAGCTAGGAATGTGGGAAGATATTGAGTTACCGTAGCCTTAATGCTCATCAAAGCTACAATTCATTAATTCTATCTAATACTTCTTTTCTTTCTCCCGGCGTTGGTGTCTTCATTAATAAATTAATATGACGCGTGAGTTTTTGATCCAATACGGTTTTATAAATCCCTGCTTTTACCGCCAATAAAAACGCAGGTTGCACACTAAATTCTCGCAAACCAAGGCCTAATAATAGGCGAGTATAGCGGGGATCGCCACCCATTTCTCCGCATAAAGCCACTGGAATACTTTTTTTATTTGCAGCGTTAATCGTTTTTTTAATTAATGTCAGTACAGCAGGGTGAATAGGTTCATACAAATAATTTACTGTATCATTTTCTCTATCAATCGCTAAGGTATATTGAATTAAATCATTTGTCCCCAGTGAAAAGAAATCTAAATGTTTGGCAAAAACATCAGCCATTAAAGCAGCAGCGGGTGTTTCAATCATACCACCAAGCGGCATTTTAGTATCAAAGGGAATATTTTCCTCTTGCAGCTCATATTTTATTTTTTCTAATAATTCTTTAACTTGAATAATTTCCTGCGCACAGGTTAACATCGGCAGTAATAAGCGTACCGTGCCATAATGCGATGCGCGTAAAATGGCACGTAATTGGGGAATAAAAATTTCTGGTGTATGCAAACAAAGGCGAATAGCGCGCAAACCCAGTGCTGGATTTTTCATTGGGTTTAAGCCGGCTTTTTTAAGCCACGACGCTTGTTTATCACTGCCAAGGTCAATCGTGCGAATAGTAACAGGGTGTGGTGCCATTGCTTTTATAATGCCGAGGTAATGCTCAAATTGCTCTTCTTCATTTGGCATTTGGCTTTGACGCATAAATAAATATTCAGTGCGATATAAACCAATTCCCTCTGCTTGTACTTGATGCGCGCTATCAATATCTTGTGGTAATTCCATATTGGCGCGTAGTGTTACGGCAGTGCCATCTTGTGTAGCTGCTTTTAATGAAGATAATTGTTGTAATTCATCATTTTTTTGTTGCTGTAATTTATCTTTACGCGTAAAAAATTCAATAACATTGGGTGATGGTGCGACAATGACTAAACCTTGCTCGCCATCCATTAAAACAATATCACCATCATTAGCGTATTGACAGGCATGATGTGCACCAATAACACAGGGAATGTTTAAACTGCGTGCTAAAATAGCAGTATGTGAAGTAGGGCCACCTTGCTCGATGATAACGCCTTGCGCCCCTTGTGTTTTTAATAAAATTAAATCGGCAGCACTGATTTTATCGCTAATGATAATTTTGTGACTAGAATTTTCTAATTGATTAAAGGCTTCAGGATGACTTGGTCCGTAATGTAAAATATGCTGAATTCTCGCGATAACATGATCAATATCATCTTGTCGGGTACGAATATACTCATCTTCTACTTGCTCAAAAATCTCAATTAATACTTCACGTTGCATATGCAACGCCCATTCAGCATTGCATAACTCTGTGCGAATAATTTGAATGGTGCCTTGTGTTAAGGCCACATCTTGTATCATCAATAAATGAGCATCGATAAAGCTTGCGATATCAACAGAAATCTCATGGGTGACTTGTTGGCGGATGGCATTAAGTTGTTGGGTTGCAATGGCTAATGCAGCTTGGTAGCGTAATACTTGTAGCTCAGCTTCGTTTTTTGAGAGCTGTAATTTAGTTGGTGCAGGAAAACTCGTGGTAATAACACGCGCTTGTCCACTGACAATTCCCTGGCAGATACCAATTCCTGAAATTACTAGTGTCATTATCCTTTGCCTATTTGTTTATCCTGTTGCACATGTGACCTATATCATCCATACGATAGTGCGCGGCCCACCGTCATTGCGAGGAGCGAAGCGACGTGGCAATATCCAGTAACGTAAATCATTATCGCCTGGATTGCCACGTCGCTTCGCTCCTCGCAATGACGATGTAGGACACTATGATGTTGGGCTCTATTCCTCTCCAAAACCCTTATTAATCAAATCTTCTAATTTCGAAAATGCTGCTTGTTCATCCTTGCCCCAAACTTCAAGTTCTACTTCAGTATCTTTGCTTGCGGCTAACATCATCACACCCATAATGCTTTTACCATTAACAGCGCGTCCCGCACGACTCAGTTGAATTTCGGCATCAAAAGCACTGGCGATAGCTACAAATTTTGCTGCAGCTCTGGCGTGTAAACCTAATTTATTGCTGATTATTATTTTCTTTTTAATCATATGAATTACTCATACACAGGAATTTTGTTAACAATGCCATCCTGACCGCCAGTTGTTGCTTTTTGGGCGGCTTGTTGTAAATTTAAATCAGGGTAATTAAAGGTACGAATTAACATAGGTAAATTTACTCCGCTAATAACTTGCACATCATGTTTTTCGTTTTCTAATAATGAAAAAGCAAGATTACTTGCGGTGGAACCAAATAAATCCGTTAAAATCAGCACGCCATCACCACTATCTAATTGTTTAATAACTTGTTGGGCTTGCAATAATAGAGCGTCTTTATCGCAATCATTGCAAACTTCTAGTGCTATTGCAGGAAGTGGTAATGTGTTAAAAGTTGATTTTGCAGCAGATAATAAGGCATTGCCTATTTTTTCATTGGTCATTAATAAAATGCCAATCATGGTAATTCTCGATGGCGTACTTGCGTGTAAGCATGTCGTTCGCGATAATAATTGGCTAATTTTTCAGTTAAATAAACGGAGCGATGTTGTCCGCCCGTGCAACCAATGGCAATAGTAATATAGCGGCGATTATCGGCGTGAATGGCGGGGATCCAATTATCTAAAAATTGTTTAATATCGTCAAACATTTTATTAACAAGGTCTTGTTCTTTTAAATAATTGATTACTGGCTCATCAAGGCCGGTTAAATGGCGTAATTCAGGCTGCCAAAAAGGGTTGGGCAAACTGCGCACATCAAAAACATAATCAGCATCTTGTGGAATACCGTGTTTATAACCAAAGGATTCAAATAATATCGATAGCGCATTACCCGCTGGTTCTGCGACACGATGTTGTATTAATTTACGTAATTCATGAATATTTAAGCTGCTGGTATCGATCATTAAATCAGCGATATTGGCAATGGGCTCGAGTAATTTTTTCTCATTTTCCATTGCTTCTTTTAGTGATACGGTAGGGCTAGTTAAAGGATGTTTGCGTTTGGTTTCACTAAAACGTTGTAATAGGATATCATCACTCGCGTCAACATAAATGATTTCCCAATCTCTACCCGCCTGTTGTGCTTGTTCGATAAGTAAACCGTAATTTTCCAAGTCAGAAGGAATATTGCGCGCATCAATGCTGACAGCAAGGCGTTCGTGACGATGTTCTAATTCTTCGCGTAGTGCAGGAAGCAGACCAATAGGCGCATTATCGACACAATAGAAGCCATTATCTTCTAAGAAGTGTAACGAAATACTTTTTCCTGAACCGGAGCGACCGGTTATTACAATATGTTTTTTCATGATGTCGGTGCTTGTAGTGCTGATTCTTGTCGTTTTGCAAATGCTTTGGTAGCATCATGCCCATTCAATGTTAATACTTGATTGCGCACGGCAGTTTCTACCAATATTGCCAAGTTGCGACCTGGAGAACTTGGAATACTCACCTCAGGTATTTTAACGCCTAAGAGCTCACATTGGCGATGCATACCCTCTAACCTATCAATAGTAGCTAATTCTTGTTGCGATAATATGACAACATTGACGATTAAATGTAATTGTTTTTTATCTTTAATGGCAGTGCTACCAAACATAGTACGCACATTAATAATGCCAAGCCCTCGCACTTCAAGAAAATCGTGCAAAATAGGAGGACAGGTGCCCGTCAAACAGCCTGGTGCAGTACGGGAAAATAAAGGAGCATCATCGGCTATCAAACGGTGGCCGCGATTAATGAGCTCTAATGCCAGTTCGCTTTTACCAATCCCGCTGACACCAGTTAATAAAACGCCGCGGTCGAAAACTTCCATAAACACACCATGTACTGTGGTGGTTGCAGCGAGTTGTAATGTTAAATAGTGAGTAATATGATCAATCACCATTTGTGAATTTGATTTAGAGCTTAATAAAGGGATCTGAAAAGTTTGAGCGCTGCTTAAAATCTCAGGTGTGGGCACTTGTTCGTCTGCTACGATAATTAATTGCGGTTGGGTGATAAAAAGCTGTTTAATGGCCTCGTTATACCCCATCACCTCGAGCTTAGCAAGGTAGTCAAATTCACGCGTGCCAAGAACGGTAATTTGTTGAGGGTGGACAAAATTAAGATAACCAATGGGGCAAAAAAAAGCATCAGGTTCGCGTCGCAAACTTTCTTGTCCCCGTTCTGTTGCTGCCAACCAGTCTAGTTGTAGGCTTTCTTGGAAATAATCCACTAAGTTTTGAATGGTTACCGTTTCAAACAATCCCTATCTCCCATATTCCTGTACTATTTCATATAGCATATCATCACTATTCGCTTTGCGCATCTTGCTGCGAATGTCTTCATTGCTGAGTAATTCAGCCAATTTCGATAACAATTCTAAGTGATCATTAGTGCTTTCTTTGGGAACAAAGAGTCCAAAGAAAATATCAACGGGTTGGTTATCTAAGGTGTCAAAGTTGATCGGTTGAGAGAGGACAACAAGGCAACCCAAAGGTTGCTCTAAATTATCTAAACGGCTATGTGGAATAGCTACTCCATGCCCAAGCCCTGTGCTACCGAGGCGCTCTCTTGCCACTAAACTTTCAAAGATATCTCTTGAGTTAAGATTAGGCTGAGAAATGGCAATAAGGTTACTAATAATTTCTAATACACGCTTTTTACTCACCCCTTCAACTTGAGCAAGAGTGCGCTCGGGCACTAAAATATCATTCACTTGCATAGTGCTTTCATACCTTTTTATTGTTTTTGTTCCATTTGGATTGTTTCCCCTCTCCCGCAAGTGGGAGAGGGGTGATCTATCAGTTATTCGTGATCTTTCCCATCACCATGGTGCGTACGTTGTTTTTCTTTATATTTAATCGCTTGTTGGTTTAGTTTATCACTTAACAAGTCAATAGCAGCATACATATCTTCTGACACACATTCAGCATGTAATATTGAACCTTTAAGTTGAACATTACCTGTTGCCTTATGATCCCGTTTTTCAATAGTTAAAACCACATGCATAGCGGTAATACTATCGACATGATTATGTAAACGTGACAATTTTTCGGTGACATAGTCACGTAATGCCGGTGTTAACTCAACATGATGGCCTGTGATATTGATCATATAAGACTCCTTCTGTAACAAATTATTGTAGCTGTTTACGTTCACCAGAGGTGGGAATACGTAATGCTTCCCGATACTTGGCAATCGTACGACGCGCCACATGAATACCCTGTTCTTGTAATAACGTTGCAATTTGGTTGTCACTGAGTGGACATTGTGGTTCTTCAGTGGTGACCATTTTCTTAATCAAAGCTCGAATAGCTGTAGACGAGCACTCGCCGCCTGTTTTAGTGGCAACATGACTAGAGAAGAAGTATTTTAGCTCAAAAATGCCTCTTGGCGTATGCATATATTTTTGTGTCGTTACTCGAGAAATTGTCGATTCGTGCATGTCGATGGCGCTTGCTATTTTATTCAGTACCATAGGTTGCATATATTCTTCACCCTTTTCTAAAAAGTGGCGTTGTTCCTCAACAATACAGGTAGCGACTTTTAGCAACGTTTGATTACGGCTTTCAATACTTTTTAATAACCAACGCGCTTCTTGTAATTGATTACGCAAATAATTAGCGTCTTGGTTATTATTATCTTGATGAATTAAACTCGAATAATAACGATTAATTGATAATTTTGGGCATGTTTCGGCATTCAACTCTACTATCCATTTACCCTGTTGTTTAGACACAATAACATCAGGAATAATATAATCAGTCATATTGGCACTGATGGCATGTCCTGGTTTTGGTGTTAAATGTTGAATAATAGTCAAAGCGTGTTGTAACTCATCTTTACTGATTTTAAATTTTCGTTGAATAAGAGAGTATTGTTTACTTCCTAATTGCGATAAAGAATTTTTTACTAATAGTTTTGCGAGATCTAAATACGGTAAATTTTCTGGTAACGTATTTAATTGTAACATCAGACATTCTTGTAAATTGCGCGCGCCTACACCCAATGGCTCAAATTGTTGAATATGATGTAATACCGTTTCGATTTCATCTATATCAACTGTATATTGTTGATTGAGTAATTGTTGAACATCGATAAGCGGCGTTTGCAAATAGCCTTGATCATCAATTGAGTCAATCAGCATGGTACCAATTAATTGATCTATTTCTGATAATCCACATAAACGTAATTGGCTTAATAAGTGTTCGGTGAGTGTGATAGTTTGGGGCGTTTGCGCATAATAATCATAATTATCTTGCGTTTGATTTCGTTTAGAAGTAGCCGCATAAATATCTTCCCATGCGGTATCCACGGGGGTATCTTCAGCTACAGCTTTATCATCAATCTCTTTTTGAGTACATTCGGTTGATTCATTTTCTTCTTCATTTTCATTTAAGAGTTCTAATAGTGGGTTAGATTCAATAGCTTGTTGGATTTCAGCGCGTAATTCTAATGTGGATAGTTGCAATAGCCGAATGGCTTGTTGCAACTGCGGCGTCATGGCAAGTTGTTGCGTTTGTTTAAGTTGCAATGAGACTTTCATGATTTTAATGTATTTGCCTGCTGAAAATTTTATGTCCTTATAATTTAAGTGTACTCTATTTTGGCGAATGGGGTAGGGAGGTGGGGTAAGTAGGATTACTTTCTTCGTAGCTTTCCCCTCACCCTCGCAAGCTGCGCTTGCATTTCCCTCTCCCACAAGGGGAGAGGGGTTGACGCTAGCAAGATCTCACTAAAGGATTCCCCTCTCCCCTTGTGGGAGAGGGAAATGTCAGCGAAGCTGACGAGGGTGAGGGGGATCTATCTACGAAGAAAAAACCTACCAAATCTTCCCCGGGTTTAAAATACTCTTCGGATCAAACTGCAGTTTGATTTTCTTCATCAACTCAATAACAGGCTCACTCAATTCTTGTCTAATAAACGGTTGTTTTTCAAGGCCAATACCATGTTCACCTGACAATGTCCCATCAAGTGATAACACTAAATCAAAAATAGCCTGCAAACAACGATGCGCTCGCTCCATTTCATTCGAATTATCGGTATCAATTAAAAGATTGACGTGAATATTTCCATTTCCAGCGTGCCCAAAATTAACAATGGTAATATCATATTGTTTAGCTAATTCCATAGAGCCTTCTACTAAATCACCAAGATGTGAAATAGGAACCACCACATCTTCATTAATTTTTTTAGGTGCTAATGTGCGTAATGCAGGTGAGAGCGATTTTCGCATTTGCCATAATTCTGCTACTTCTTGTGGTGTTGTTGCTTGTCGAATTAATAAGCAACCTTCACTATTAGCTGTTTTGCAAATAGCAGCGTAGCTACTGTCAATGGTATTTTCATCACCATCGATTTCTATCATTAATAAAGCTTGTGTTTGTGCGGGAATAGCCATGGAGCTATAAGATTGTACTAATTGAATAGCGGTATGATCCATAAATTCTAATGCACACGGAGTAATAGGTTGTGACATTAATGCAATGACAGCTTGCGTAGCGCTGTGAATATCTTTATATAACGCTTGTAGCGTGCGTTTAGTTTGTGGCAATGGTGTTAATTTTAATGTTGCTTGCGTAATAATAGCTAGTGTTCCTTCAGAGCCAATAATAAGACGCGTTAAATCATATCCTACAACGCCTTTCGTCGTATAAACACCGGTTTTAATTAATTGTCCCTCACCGGTAATAGCATGCAAACCCAAAGTATTTTCACGGGGTGTGCCATATTTTACAGCGCGTGGTCCAGCAGAATTATAAGCTAAATTACCGCCAATAGTGCAATAAGCACTGCTGGTTGGATCAGGTGGCCAAAAAAAGCCAGCTTGTTTTGCAGCTTCTTGTACAGCTTGATTGGTAACTCCCGGTTCAACTACCATAGCCCTATTAGCTGTATCGAGTTTTATAATACGTGACATGCGTTCAAAGGATAAAACAACGCCTCCTTGAATAGGAACTGCACCGCCTGGCGTGCCACTGCCAAGACCTCTTGCTACTAAAGGAACACCAAATTTATAACATAATTTAACTAAGGTATGAACTTGTTGTTCATCGTGAGCAAATACAATAGCTTCTGGTAGCGCATGACGGCGACTATTATCATAACCATAAACCCAACAATCGGCAGGAACACAACTGTATTGCTCTTTGCCAATGTGGGCTGCTAATGCAGATAAAAACTCAGGTGATAATGTCATTGTGTTGGATTCGTATATTCAAATACACGCGTTACTTTTTTTACACCGCCCACTTTTCGTGCTGCTTCGGTTGCTTTATTGGCTTCTTCATGCGTCACGATACCAATTAAAAATACAACACCATTTTCGGTGACGACTTTAATAGCATAAGAATTGAGATCTTTTTCTGTGAGTAATGCTGATTTTACTTTACTGGTAATTAACGTATCGTTTGAACGCGTGCCAAAACTAATGGCAGGGCCTATTTCTAATTCATTTAATACCTGTCGAACTTTAGGAATTTGCTGTATCTCCGTAACCAACGTTTGCGCATCTTGGCTAGTTGGTACTTGTCCTACTAGTAGCACGCGTCCGTTATAGCAAATAGCAGAAACGTGGCTTTTATCATAAAAAGGTTGATCGGCAAGTTTTTGCAGCGCTTTGAATTCAGTGGTACGGTCATCAACTATAGCCCCGGTAGAACGTCTATCCACTGCGAGGCTAGCACCGGCCGCTGAACCAGCAATAATGGTGGGAGCACATCCTGCTAAGAAACTAGTACTGGCAAGAACAAGTAATGCTAAACCGATAAGGTGGCGTTTCATAATAGTTAATCCTTGGTCACTTAAAGTTGCTAATAATTTACTCTGATAAGGGTAAGTTAATCAAGGTTTTTGCTAAAGACTAACTATTTTGAAAATCCCCTCTCCCCTTGTGGGAGAGGGAAATGCAAGCGTAGCTTGCGATGGTGAGGGGAAAAGCTACGGAGAAAGAAGCTTTATTTAAGATCATCTCATCGTAGATAGATCATCCCCTCACCCTCCTGCACTAAAGCGCGGTCGACCTCCTCCACAAAGGGGAGAGGTGAAGGCAACATCTACTACGCTTCTTCCGTCAATAACACAACTTCTCTTACCCCCTCTACTGATCGTGCTAAATCACTAGCAGTTTCTGCTTCTGCAGATGTAGTCAGGCCAAAGAGGTAAACGACTCCGTTTTCGGTAATCACTTTAAAAACATTGGATTTAATATTTTTATGAGTTAATAAGGTGGATTTTACTTTGGCGGTAATTAACGTATCGTTAGAACGTGTGCTAAAACTAGTGGGTTCTCTTGCTTCTACTTCGTTAATTACTTCACGTACATGAGGTACTTTAGAAATTGCAGCGGCTGCTTCTCGCATATTTTCTTCAGTAGGAGCTTGACCGATAATTAATAATCGACCGTTATAACTAGTTGCAACAATATGGCTTTTATCGTAAAAAGAAAGAGCTTTTAATTTTTCTTTTGCGTCGCTTTCAATCTTTTCGTCATCGATCATCGTTTCCGCTTTACGTCTGTCGGTAATGTTGCTCTTATCAATTTCAGTTGTTTGCTTAGGATTATTTACTGGCTCTACTGCTTGCGCTGCATTTAATAAAAAAAATGAACCAAAAAACAGGCCAATAAATATAGTAAACATAAGATGCTTTTGCATAGTATCGCTCCTTAATAGTATTATTTTGGGACACTAAAGTAACAACTTATTGCTAGAAGGAAACAGATTGCGAGGTACAAAACAGAGCTGGATTAAATTAGCAAATTAATTACTTAAAGGACCGGACAGGAATCAATAAGCTATTCATTGATGTTCCACTTCTCCAAATAAGTAATTATCAATTAAATCACAAAGACAGTGAATAATCAATAAGTGCACCTCTTGGATACGAGCAGTAGAGGTCGCGGGAACACGAATTTCAACATCATTATCAGCTAATAAACCTGCTAATTTTCCGCCATTTTTCCCTGTTAATGCAATGACTATTAATTCTTTATCATGAGCAGTTTGTATTGCTTTAAGAATATTTTGTGAATTGCCGCTAGTGCTAATAGCTAATAAAATATCACCTGCTTGACCAAGAGCACTAATTTGTTTGGCAAAAACCAATTCAAAATTATAATCATTGGCGATGGCTGTTAGGGTCATATTATCCGTTGTCAATGCAATAGCGGGTAGTGCTGGGCGTTCGCGCTCAAAACGATTGAGTAATTCAGAAGAAAAATGCGCAGCATCGCCTGCTGATCCACCATTACCGCAACACAAAATTTTGTTGCCATTGACGAGTGCTTGCACCATTAAATTACTAGCAGTATGAATAACATCAGGTAATTTATCGGCAGCTTCGATTTTGGCTTGGATACTATCACTAAAATGTTTATTAATAAGAGCTAGGGAATCCATAATTGACCTCAATAAAATAACTTAATTTAACCACAAATAAATGCATCCTTGATCCATTCAATTTTCATATCTTCCTGTTTCATTTGCAAAGCAACGACATCAAAGCGACAAGGATAAGATTCAGTCCATTTTTTTTCTAATAAAAATAAATGGGCCGCGCGAATTAGGCGTTGTTGTTTCGTCAAAGTAACAGATTCTTTTGCACTGGCAAAACCTGTTGCAGCGCGAGAGCGGACTTCGACAAAAACAACCGTATTTTTGTCGCGACAAACCAAATCAATTTCACCACCTTTACAGCGATAATTGCGCGCAATAATATCAAGGCCATTTTTTGTTAAAAAATGACCCGCTAATTGCTCTGCTTGATATCCTTTAATTATGCTCATAAATTCGCATTCACCAATTGCGGTTGTCCTTCGACAAAACGTGCACAAGGTAATGTACGAGCAATACGTTGTTGGTTGTCGATAAATAATTGACCCGTAGCGCCATGATACGCATTTTGTTGGAGATGGGACAATTTATTAATTAAATCATAACTATCAATACCGAGTGCATATAAACGTAGTGATGAAACAGGCGCTTGTGGGTAACGCATAGAAAGCGTTTCTTTAATATTTTGTAAACGATGATTTGGTGCTATTGTCCATGGTGTATCGCAAAAAATAATACCATCTAAATCACGATCGCCAGTAGGGTTATTTGTCCCCGTATAAACGCTGGATGTTGCATAAACGGGTACTGCATCAGCCAAATTATAATTTAATAGCGGTTTAATTTGACGTGCTTGTGCCACATTAGCGATCAGAAAAATAATGGTGTCACTAGCCGGCTGAGCTAATTGATAACGTGTCACTAGCGTTTTAATGGTGGTCGTTAAATCGCCATCAGTAGGGTAGTGCAACGTGCCAAGGAGATGACCACCAGCAGCTTGCCATTGGTTTGCAAAAACGTTGGTTAATCTATTACCCCAAGAATTATCTGAGGCGAGAATGATGGCATTGCTGATGTGGCCCTCTTTTCGCGCTTGTTTAATAACTTGTTGTATTTCATCTTCAGGAGCCAAACCAAATTGATAAACAGGAGATGAATTAACACCGTTGGTATAATTTAAGGCAACAATGGGAACATTCGGTGATGCAACGGTTTGTAATTCTTGCACACCGGTTTTACTTAAAGGCCCAATAATAAATTCGCTGCCTGCTGTAATAGCATTTTGATAGGCTTCAATAACGTTTTTATCATTTTTGGTATCGTAAGTAGTGAATGTTAAAGGTTCACCATCCGTGGCTTGTTGCTCTTCATAAGCTGTTTGCAATCCTGCTTGTACCGCATTGGCAGAAGCAGCTAAGGCACCAGTAGTAGGTAATAATAAGGCTACTTTTTTTCCGTGCATTCCGCTTGATAAAGGAATAATTGTCGCTGGCGTTGTTGGAATTGTTGTAGTGCCATAAGCTGGTGCAGAATTAGGTGAGTGGCCGATTTCCACAAAGGATTGGGAGCTTTCACGCGGTTGATTAAATAATAAAGGTTGTGCTGGATGCGTTGGATGTTGCATTTGCCAAGCTAATTCCGCATCCTGTTTCTCTGGCGATGCATTGGGGTAAAGTTTATTAATCAGCGCAAGCTCTATCCATCCTTTTAGGATCGGATCATCATTAGTCGATTGTGCGCTTAATGTTCTTGTATCAAGAGAGGTGAGTATATTCCACGTTTCTTGTTCATTTTGTTGTAATTGTTTGCTATTAGTGAGCCATGCTTCCCGAGCAATACGTGATTTAACACTACCCATGTTATCGCCGGTTTGTATTTGCGCAGATGCTTTTATATCCAATAACTCGGCTTGTAATGCTGCTGGTAATTCATTGCTGCCTTGAACTTCTTCTAAGGTGCTAAGTGCACTTCGTGGCTGATTTTCTAATAAATAAATACGCGCTGTGGCTAAAGTAAGACGTGGCTGATCAGCAGGCGGTAATGCCGCTTTATTGATTTGTGGTAATAAATATTTTGCTTGATTAACTTGGTGAGTTGCGAGTAAGTTTTCCAATTCGCTCAGTTGTTGCTCTGTGTAAATAGGAGAGGTTGTTACTTGAGTTGTAGTAATTGTGTCTGCTCCAAGATGGCAGGCGGTGAGCAACATACTCAATAATATAAGAGGGAGAACTCTATAACGGATTGATTTTCTCATGGTGAATTTTTATTGCTCGATCGGGTTAAAAGAGGATAGTTGAATGATAGCAGTAGTTATGACCAAAGAGAATAGGTGGGGGTGGGTGTTTGACCTGGATCCCGGATATTAGGCGTATCTAAGCTCGCTACGCTCACTAAGATACGCTACAATTCCGGGAACCGAATCGTTAGTATTGGAGTAATTACGATACGATGTTGAGCTAAGAGGCGAATCGTTAGTATTAGAATAATTACAGTACCATGCAGATTGTGCTGTTCCTGGAAATTACAGTTGCTTAATGAGTGCATAGCACGAATTTAGCGGCTGTTATTATTCGGGAACCAATAAATCTTAAAATATTAAAGGAACATCTACCATGACCCCCATTTCCTTACGCCAACGATTTCGTGGATTTTTACCAGTGGTCATTGATGTAGAAACGGCGGGATTTAATCCAGCAACTGATGCTTTATTAGAATTAGCAGCTGTTTTTGTTGATTTTGATGAGAGTGGACAATTAATTATCACCGACACAGTGCATTATCATATTGCACCTTTTGCTGGGGCAAACCTTGATCCCGTTTCTCTTGCCTTTATTGGATTAGATCCCCATCATCCATTTCGTATGGCAGTGTCAGAGGAAGAGGCCTTGCTCGAATTATTTGAAAAAACCAAAGAAAAAACTAAGGCGACGCATTGTTCCAAAGCCATTTTAGTTGGCCATAATCCAGCGTTTGATTTAAGTTTTTTACAGGCAAGTGTATTGCGCGTCGGTATTAAAAAAATGCCATTTCACCAATTTTCTACTTTTGATACAGCAACATTATCAGGTTTAATGTATGGACAAACAGTTTTAGCAAAAGCGATGGAAGCAGCTACCATTCCTTTTGATCCCGCACAAGCACACAGCGCACTTTATGATGCAGTTCAAACAGCAAAATTATTTTGTCAGATTGTTAATAAATTAGCGGATCATGTTGAAATAAAAAAATAATTTCAATCCCACACCCACACCCACACCCACGCCCACACCCACACCCACACCCACACCCACACTCATGCTATGACTCTCTCTACACCGTCATCCTCGCGAAAGCGGGGATCCATACGATGTTAATTATCCGATGGATCCCCGCTTTCGCGAGGATGACGGTGTGGGGAGAAACCAAACGGTGTAGAAAGAATTAAATAGACGTGTGATGCTTAATAACTACAGCCAAAGTTTTTTCATTCAATAATTCGTATTTTTCTAACGTGAGTAGTGCCTCAGTGATGGGAGTAATATTTTGCCCAACGCCCAATAAAAAATTCAAAACCTGCTCATTTAATAAGTTCCTTTCTTTTAATAAAGTGAATATGCGAATGGTTTGGTAAATACTGATACATTCTGCCTGTTCGCAATTAACATGGCTATGAGCAATGGTCTCTGTAATATGGACTAGTGAATGGTTCATAGTTGCCTCAACAAAAATATGTTACCATTCTAACTTATTTTTAGTGTGGAGTGCAAGAGATTTCGGTGAAATGTGACTCTGAGGGAACGAAATTAATGTAGCCTTGATGGAGCGTAACGTAGTCAAGGATCCGATCCTTATTCACAGGCTGGATCCTTGATTACGTTACGCTCCATCAAGGCTACACGAGATTCATAAAATGGTTAAAAATCAGTATCTTACAGCTTGTCAGCGTTTTTTGCTAAATAGCTTGCTACGCCATCAGGAGAAGCTTTCATTGCAGCATCACCTTTGCGCCAGCCAGCTGGGCATACTTCGCCATGTTTTTCATGGTATTCAATAGCATCAAACGTACGTAAAATCTCATCAATATTACGGCCAATTGGCAAATCATTAATAGTTTGTGAACGCACAACGCCATCCTTATCGATAAGGAAAGCACCACGGAAAGCGACACCAGCTTGAGGATGCTCAACACCATAAGCTTGGGTAATACTGTGAGTAATATCAGCAGCTAAGGTGTATTTCACTTTGCCAATACCACCTTTTTCTACAGGTGTGTTGGTCCAGGCCAAGTGACTAAAATGGGAGTCAATAGAAACGCCAATCACTTCTACACCACGTTCTTTAAAATCAGGAATGCGGTGATCAAGCGCGATTAATTCGGAAGGACATACAAAGGTGAAATCTAAAGGATAAAAGAAAACTAATCCATATTTACCTTTAATCGCCTCTGCCAAATGAAATTTATCGGTTATCTCGCCATTTGCTAACACAGCAGGAACGGTAAAATCAGGTGCCTTACGGCCAACAAGTATGCCCATGGTATTCTCCAGTTGTTTAAGGAAACTCGGGGGTTATATTATCACTGATTTGGGGATGCGTGTAGATACCCTTGTAGCCTTGGTAGAGCGAATGGTGGCAATGTGCTCGCTATGCTATGGTAACAGGGGTAAAGACTCAATAAGGTAGACAAAAAATTAATGAGGATAATCCTATGAGTAATCCTAAAGTTACGGTTATTGGCTTAGGTAAAATGGGGGCGGTTTTAGCAAGTAGATTATTACAACAGGGTTTTGAGCTTACGGTATATAACCGGACCCTCAGCAAGATGCAACCGCTTATTTCGGCAGGTGTGCGCGGCGC
>Ga0302315_10000208_pt1 | contig 72487 bp, 65 predicted proteins | sample III_Palsa_N3_1_FD_200532 | JGI IMG/M metagenome (GOLD analysis project Ga0302315, IMG submission 200532) | Peat permafrost microbial communities from Stordalen Mire near Abisko, Sweden - III_Palsa_N3_1 | ecosystem: Environmental > Terrestrial > Soil > Palsa > Peat permafrost | place: Sweden...
GTTTGTAGCCATGAGACGGGCTTAATGATCCCTTTATCCACCAATTTTTTGCGACTTTCTTGTAACATAGCCGAATTAATATCGGCTAAGACAATATGGCCTTTCTCGCCTAAATGCTTTGCGGCTAAAAGCGTGAGATCGCCTGTTCCGCCAGCCAAATCTAAAATACTATCGTTGGGGTGAAGGTTGGCTTTAGCAATGCTTAAACGCTTCCAAAGACGATGCAGCCCGAAGGACATTAGATCGTTCATGAGGTCGTATTGTTTGGCAACATTTTGGAAAACAGAAGCAACACGCGCTGTTTTAGCACCTAGAGGAATCGTCTCATAACCAAAGTGCGTTGTTTCTTTAGACACAAAGGCCTCAAAACAAAATTTTATTGAGCAGCGCGCTTCATCGATTCGAAAAATATTTCATTCGTTTTCGTTTCGCGTAAACGTTCCAGCAAAAATTCCATGGCTGCCAAATCATCCATGGGATGTAAGAGCTTACGTAAAATCCACATTTTTTGGAGATCTTCTGGCTTAGCCAGCAATTCTTCTCTTCTGGTGCCAGAGCGAGCAATGTTAATCGCAGGGTAAACACGTTTTTCGGCAATACGTCTATCAAGATGTAATTCCATATTACCCGTACTCTTGAACTCTTCGTAGATGACTTCATCCATTTTAGAGCCAGTATCGATTAAAGCTGTCGCTAAAATCGTTAAGCTACCGCCTTCTTCAATTTTCCGAGCAGCACCAAAGAAGCGTTTAGGTCTGTGCAGTGCATTTGCATCCACACCACCGGTTAATACTTTTCCAGAAGGCGGAATCACTGTGTTATAGGCGCGTGCCAACCGGGTAATAGAATCTAAAAGAATAATCACGTCTCTTTTGTGTTCAACCAGACGTTTCGCTCTTTCAATGACCATCTCAGCCACTTGAACATGTCGGCTGGCAGGCTCATCAAAGGTACTGGCGATGACTTCTCCTCGGACAGAGCGTGCCATTTCAGTGACTTCTTCTGGGCGTTCATCAATCAATAAAACAATGAGGTGACAATCAGGATGATTCACCGCAATAGAGTGTGCAATGTTTTGCAACATGACCGTTTTTCCGGCTTTCGGTGGCGAGACGATTAAGCCCCGTTGTCCTTTCCCTGTGGGAGAAACTAAATCAATGACTCGAGTCGTAATGTCTTCCGTACTACCATTTCCTATTTCCATGACAAGACGATCGTCGGCATGTAAAGGAGTGAGATTCTCAAAGGCAATCTTATTGCGAGTGATTTCTGGCGCTTCGAAATTAATTTCATCTACCTTCAGCAGAGCAAAATATCGCTCACCTTCTTTGGGCGGACGGATCTTGCCATAAATCTCATCACCTGTTCTTAAACTAAAGCGGCGTATTTGGCTGGGAGAAACATAAATATCGTCTGGCCCGGCTAAATATGAGCTGTCTGCCGAACGCAGGAAGCCGAATCCATCGGGTAAAATTTCAAGCACCCCTCTGCCATAAATCCCTTCGCCTTTTTTGGCATGGGCTTTTAAAATGGCAAAGATTACTTCTTGTTTTCTCACTCTGGCCACGTCGTCTATGCCAAACGTGTGAGCAATTTCCATTAATTCAGTAGGTGACTTTTGTTTAAGTTCAGTTAAGTTCATAACAATATTTATTTAATAGGTTGAGTTGAGGTTGAAAGATGGAGTGACGTTTCTAGTATAGCATCTGCTGTTCAAGTGGGGGAGAATATCACCTGCCATTTGGGTTGTCAATGGTTGTTAAGGGTGGCTATCTAAAAATTCAGAAAGCTGGGATTTGGTTAAATACCCAGATTTTGAAGCAGTCATTTTGCCCCCTTTAAACAACATCAGGGTTGGAATACCGCGGACACCGTATTTTGCGGGAATGACGCTACTTTCGTCGACATTCAGCTTTAATACTTTGAGTTTTCCCTCATATTGAGTAGCGATTTCGTCCACAATAGGGGCAATCATGCGGCAAGGGCCACACCATTCTGCCCAAAAATCGACTAGAACAGGCAAAGAAGATTGTAAGACTTCTGTGTCAAAAGAAGCATCGCTAACGGAAGATACTTGGCTCATGTTTTAGGTAGACTCCCAGAGTTTTATTCGATTGTTATTATAGCCACGCTGCAGCTGATTTTGCAAAATAAGTTAAAATGCCATCAGCGCCTGCGCGTTTAAAGCACAACAACGATTCCATGACTACTTCTCTTTCAGGTAACCACCCTTGTTGAATAGCCGCCATATGCATGGCGTACTCTCCGCTCACTTGATAAACAAAGGTGGGCATTTCAAAGCGATCTTTCACACGACGTACAATATCAAGATAAGGCATGCCTGGTTTAATCATCACCATATCAGCGCCTTCTTGAATATCTAGCGCGATTTCTCTCAATGCTTCATCGCCGTTGGCAGGATCCATTTGATAGCCTGTTTTACAGGCTTTCCCTAATGCCTGTTTAGAATTCAGTGCTTCTCGAAAAGGGCCGTAGTAGTGAGAGGCATATTTAGCGGAGTAGGCCAAGATTTTGGTATGAAAAAAGCGCTGTGTTTCAAACGCCTGTCGAATCGCTAAAATACGGCCATCCATCATGTCAGAGGGCGCAACCACATCAACGCCTGCCTCTGCTAAAGAAAGTGCCTGTTTCACCAAAATATCGTTGGTCTCATCATTTAAAACGTGGCCGCTTGCATCGATAATCCCGTCGTGTCCATGGGTTGTAAAAGGATCCAGCGCAATGTCTGCAATGATCCCGAGGGTTGGAAAGTTTTTTTTCAGCGCCCGAATGCTGCGTTGGGTGAGTCCTTCTGGATGATAGGCCATTCTACCATCGGCTGTTTTTTCATCTGGGGGGATGACCGGAAATAACGCAATCGCTGGGATGTTCAGATCAACAACGGTGGCAACTTCCTCTAAGAGTAAATCGAGGCTAAAGCGATGTATTCCAGGCATCGAGAGAATGGGATCTTTTTGATTGTCTCCGGCTTGCACAAAGAGCGGATAAATTAAGTCGTTTGCCGATAAGGCGTTTTCGCGCATCAGGCGGCGAGAAAATTCTGACTGCCGCATTCGCCTTAATCGAGTCTGTGGATAATGGCTCATGCATCGCTCCTGGTTACAAAGATGAAGAATATCATAGTTTATTTCAGGAAATAGTTGAATAAGGCTGTTAATAAATACAGTTATAAGGGGTTGGCAGTACTCAGGACAGAATGTTAAAATAAGGCTTTCTAGAGGTAAATATAATGTTCCAAAATGTGAAAAGTACCTTACAATTAGCTGGACCTCAATTGCCGATTGGCAATATTGAGGCCTATATCCAGCGGGTGAGCGAAATTCCGTTCTTGACGCAGGAAGAAGAGTACCAGTTGGCCACTCTGTATCAAGCAGAAGGCAATCTGCAGGCAGCCCAAAAATTAGTCTTAGCGCATTTACGATATGTGGTGCGTGTGGCGCGAGGATATCTCGGATATGGATTACCGTTGGCAGATTTAATTCAAGAAGGCGCTATTGGTTTAATGAAAGCAGTAAAGCGCTTTGATCCCACCATCGGCGTACGTTTGGTTTCTTTTGCGGTGCATTGGATCAAAGCCGAAATTCATGAATATGTGTTACGGCATTGGCGGATTGTTAAAGTCGCAACCACCAAAGCACAACGAAAATTATTTTTTAATTTAAGAAGTGCTCGCAAGCGTTTAGGCTGGAGTACCGAAGAGGAGATTGCGACCATTGCGAGTGATTTAGGTGTTCCAGCAGTAGAAGTCAGAAGAATGGAAGAGCGCTTAAATGCCAGAGATGTGCAATTTGATTTGTCTTCGGATGAGAGTGGTGAGCGAGAAGAAAAGCGAGCATTAGTGCCAGCAGAATATCTCGAAGATAAAGCAGCAAATCCTGCCACGCAATTAGAAGCGCAAAATTGGGCATTGTATTCAGATAAACGTTTTCAGCAGGCTTTGCAGCAATTAGATGCGCGCAGCCAACATATTTTGCAGCAAAGATGGTTAGTCGAAAAGAAAGCAACACTACAAATTTTAGCAGCAGAGTATGGTATTTCGCCTGAGCGGGTGCGTCAGCTCGAAAAGAATGCGATTAATAAATTAAAAAGCATTATTTTGCAAATAGATATTGTCGCAGCTTAAGTTTCAATTTTTTTAATCACTTATCTCAATGCCTGGCACCACGGCATTCTTTTTTACTACACTCAAAAAAACCTTTAAAAATAAAATCATTAGAAATGGCTATGAAATTTTTAGATAATAACCTTTTTGAAATTAGATAGTCTCCAATTTGTAGTTGAATTAAGGTATCCTTTAAACAAAGAAAAGGAGAAATACGGTGCTTTTTAAGCTTGGATTAATAGAACAAATTTCTCAAGGTACATATCCTGACAACCACTTAGACTTATCGTCTCAAGGCATTACTGATACAGAAGCAGTTCAGTTAACCGATGCATTGCAAGCCTGTCCACGAATTATAAGCCTCAATTTATACTGTAATTTGGTGGGAGATAGAGGCGTTGAAGTGCTAGCAAAAGCTGGGTTAAAAGAACTTGATCTCTCAAGAGGAAATCCTGTAGGCATTAAAGGAGCTCGTTTTTTAGCGAACAGCTCCTTAGAAAAATTAAATCTTGCTGGGACAATGCTTGGAGATGATGGGCTAATTGCATTAGCAGAGAGTAAAACTCTTAGAGAATTAGATGTGAGTGAATGCGGTATAACTGATAGAGGGGCACAAGCGATTGCCGTCAACAGAAGCCTCAAAGTGGTTAATTTAGGAGTTAACAATATTACAGATGTAGGGGCTGAAATCTTATCTTCAAGCCAACAAATTGAATCTTTAGACTTAAGCCAAAATGTCATTACTTCTAGAGGTTTTGTTGCTTTGTTAAGAAATCCTAAGCTTCAAAAGCTTTCTCTTTTTAACAATAGCATTAATTTTACAGAAATATCTTATTTGCCACCAAATCAGACTCTCCGTGAGCTTAGTTTAAGCTACATAAGTATTGAACCTTTACGAGTTGTTTCTGCCTGTTTTTTTACTAAAGAGGAATCTTGTTCTACTACTTTTGGCGATAATAAAACTTGTACACCGTTTTTACAATCTATCTTAGACTCAATCGGTGATAAACATGCTGCACTTCCTGCTAGACAGGATAAGGTGAAACGTGAACGAGTTAACGCTGATCTAAGCACGGTTAGTGGTTCTTTCGATTGGGATAGTGTAAATGAAAAAGATCTTGAAGAATTGGAAAGAGGGATGGAATTGGGAAGAGGTACGTTGCCAAACGAGTCAGTCTCTGGAAAATCACCTACAGCTGAGGCTCCTGTCCAAGAGAGTGCTAAAGGAGAACTAATGCAACAAATGGAGAGAGAGGAAGCAGCTCCAATAATCAATCAAGGAACACCTAATGCTCCAGAGACTCCAGGATTACCATCCTCGGCACTAATTACGTGGGCTGCTGAAGGTGGAGAATCATCATCACTAGCAGACTTAGAAGAAAGGAGCCATAAACGTCGGCGTCAGTAGTGATACATTAAAATTTTTAATGTATCACTTATTTTTAGCACTAACGCTGTTAATTGTTAACGCCTTCAAAATGTTAAATGCTTCATACAGCTGATAATCCGTGTACATTAAATTAGTGGCATCTGGTAAAGAAGAACGCGGTGTCGGTGTCTGCATTTTAGCTGGTGGTTTGGCTGCAGGTTCTTTACTATCCCCTGCCGCTGCAGGCTGTTTTTTATTTCCATTTTCTAAGTGGCCTTGTAAATTCTGTTCTCTGATCATCAATGTTTCCATACTGGCTTGATCTTCTGGAGCGGGTACTTTGATATTCGGAATAATAATATCGGGTTGAATCCCGGTCGCCTGAATAGATCGCCCTGCTGGGGTGTAATATAAAGCAGTGGTGAGTTTTAATCCGCAATCGTCTTTAAGTGGGATCACCACTTGCATAGAGCCTTTTCCATACGAGGTAATGCCAACGACTGCAGCACGGCGATAATCTTGCAGTGCACCTGCCACAATTTCGGAAGCAGAAGCCGATCCATTATTAATGAGTACCACAATAGGGGCACCGTTTAATAGATCGCCCGCATGCGCTTTTTGTTTAATTTGTGAATTAGGCAATTTTCCCTTAGCGGAAACAATCACGCTGTCGTATTGGGTTAGTTTGTCTCGATCTAGAAAAGTGTCTGCGATTTGCACGGCAGCATCGACCACGCCACCTGGATTATTTCTGAGATCTAAAATAATGCCTTTTAATTTCTGAGGATTATTTTTCTTTAACGTTTGTATCGCTTGTGTAAATTCAGCGCCTGAATTACTTTGGAACAAAGAGACGCGGACATAACCAAAATTGTCATCTAACATTTTAGTCTTAACGCTTTGGGCATTAATTGTGTCTCGAATTAAGGTGAATTTTAGGGGTTTGTTTTCACCCTGACGTACAATAGTTAAGGTGATTTCGGTTCCTTTTTCACCGCGTAAAGACTCTACAATCTCGTGTGTGCTAAGGCCTTGTACTAAGGTATCGTTGATTTTGATGATGAGATCGCCAGGTTGAATGCCGGCGCGATACGCTGGTGTGCCATCAATGGGACTGATGATTCGTAGAAATCCATCTTCCGGCAAGAATTCGATCCCTAATCCGCCAAATTTTCCCGTTGTGCTTTCTTTCAGAGAGTTAAATTCTTCTTTGTTAAAATACATTGAATGGGGATCAAGTCCGGATAACATGCCACGAATCGCATTTTCAAATAAGACATCGTCTTCAACGGGTTTCACATAATATTCTTTGACATAGTCGATAACTTTTGTAAATTTTTGCAGATCAACAATCGGGAGTGTTGCATCGGTAGGATCTTCTGCTTGGCACAGAGAAAGCGGGGCAGATAATAAGAGGCTGAACAACCCTGCTTTGGCCAGTGCCAGAACCATTTTTTTATTGGCTAACAACATACATCAAATCTCCAAAGATATGTGCTTAACTTACTTGGATGGTGAATCACGGCTAGGCGTATGACCTTTCGTTTTCCTCACACAGTATAATCAAGAACTTAGCAGTTTGACAGCCAAGGAAAAGAGTTATTTTAAGGCCAATAACGGGTGCCCCGTCATTTCAGTTGGTTGGGGAAGTCCTAAAAGGACGAGTAAGGTAGGAGCGACGTCTTTTAGCGTGCCTGTCGAATCCATTATTTCGGCAGCTCTGCCCATATAAATAAAGGGGACTCGTTCTAAAGTATGCGCAGTATGTGGTGTGGCGGTTTCTTCGTTTAGCATTTTTTCGGCATTACCGTGATCGGCCGTTATTAATGCTTCCCCACCTACTTCTTTTAAAGCTGCCATGACTTTAGCGAGACAAGCATCAAGACATTCAACTGCTTTAACCGTTGCGGTAAAATGGCCCGTATGGCCGACCATATCAGCATTAGCATAATTGCAAATGATCACATCATATTTTTGTTGACGAATAGCCAGAACGAATTGTTCGGTTAATTCAACAGCGCTCATTTCGGGGGCGAGATCATAGGTTGCGATTTTGGGAGACGGAATTAAAATTCGATCTTCTGCTAAGAAAGGTATTTCGCGACCGCCGTTTAGGAAAAAAGTGACATGTGCATATTTTTCAGTCTCAGCAATCCGAAGTTGTTTTAAGCCATTTTTTTGGAGATATTCTCCCAAAAGATTTGCCAAAGGTTCTGAAGGGAAAGCGATTGATGCGTTTAAGGTTGCATCATAGTTTGTTAAAGTGACCAAGTCGGCGAGGGTTGGACAAACCGATCGCGTAAAGCCAGAAAAATCAGGATCGCGAAAAGCGTGGCTTAATTGTCGTGCTCTGTCCGATCTAAAATTCATCATGATCACCACATCATTGTTTTGAATGGCAGCAGTGGGCGTGATGAGTGTGGGCTGGACAAACTCATCGGTTTCAAGTCGCGAATAGGCTGCCATTAATGCCTCTGTTGCCGAGGTGAAAAAATAAGGTGCTTTTTCTTCGGTGAGTAATTCATAAACTCTTTTGGTTCTGTCGTAGCGCTGGTCGCGATCCATAGCATAATAACGGCCACTAATAGAAGCAATGGTGGCTTTAGTTCCTTTTAAGTCGCGGCAACATTTTTGCAATGCCATTAATGAAGCTTTGGCACTTTGCGGTGCAGTATCTCGGCCATCTAAAAAAGCATGAATAAAAATGCGAGAAACATTTCTTTTGGCGGCTAAGCGTAGCAGTGCGTAGAAATGTTCTTCGTGGCTATGAACACCACCAGGGGACAGCAATCCCATTACATGGAGCGCTTGTTTAGTGCCAGAGACTTTATCAAGTGCCGACAATAAAACAGGGTTTTGATCAAAAACACCTGTTTCGATAGCGTGATTGATGCGCGTTAAATCTTGCAATACTGCTCGGCCTGCGCCTAAGGTAAGATGCCCAACCTCCGAATTACCCATTTGCCCAGCGGGGAGCCCGACATCAAGCCCTGAGGCGGATAACGTGGTGTGGGGGTAGTTTGCGAGCAATGCGTCCCAAGTAGGGGTGTGCGCTGTGGTAATTGCATTGGTGGGGCTAGCTGGCCGCTGGCCCCAGCCGTCTAGGACGATGAGTGCAATAGGGCGTGGGATCATGAGTACTCTTTATTTTGTTGTCGATGTTCAACGGAAAATATAAACGAGAATAGAAATTATATCAAAGGATAAAAGAAAGTGCTCCTCTAGATCAAGATTTTATTTCTTTTTTTGGGTCAATTTTTTTCCGAGGGTCTCTAGCAATGCTGATGGCGTGGTTGATTTTGGCTTGGATAGCAATAATGGCGCTGGCATATTGTTGTGATTTTTTTTAAGGTAGAAATCGTGGCAACTAGTCTCTCCCAGGAATTTTGCTTTAGTAGAAACGCTATCAATTTTACGAATTAGCTCGTGCAGATATCTTGTCTCAGAGGGGAGTTTAGCTAATATTTTGCTAGCAATAAGGTAACCTTTTAAGATGATTGCTTTTGAGTCCGGATCCCCATTTTTTTCAGTGATAATTCTTTGTATTTCTTTCTGAAAGTCAGGATATTCTTTTTCTAGCTTTGAAATTATCTTCTGAATTTCCTGAAGGATCATTTCTTGCTTTTTCGTGTAGACGCAGGCTGGAGTGATGGCGGATAGAGCCTCGGAGCTTGATTGAGATGCTTTAAGATGGTTTTCACAAACGTTGATGAATTCAAGAGCCTTTGCGTCAAGGTTTTTTTGTTTCTTTAATTCCGCCAGTAAATTTTGGATAACTGCTAGTATCTTAGGTCTTTCACTGGGGCTTTTATGAGTTAATGCCTCAAACAACTCTTTTGGCAAAAGAAGATCTTGTTCATATATTTTTCCTAATGAATAAATATCGGATGCAAGATAAAAACGACGATTTTCTACCTCAGGTGCTATATAACCTAACGTTCCTTTGGTGTCACCCTCAACAAATTTTTTCCCTTCTGGAAGTTTCATTGCAAAGTCCCAATCTATTATTTTAACGGAAATGTCTTTTCCGAGAGTTTTGCTTTTCCTGGTGTCACTCATCAAATTTTGCGGCTTTAGATCATTATGAATAATACCCATTGAATGAGTGAAGTGAATATCATAAGCAGCTTTAAGAGCAATGACCAGGCGTTCTTGATAGGGAATGCTGTGCTGTTTCTTTTTGTCAAAATTTTTCCAGATTTTTTTGAACAACTCTTGACTTCTTTCTAGAGAAAAAACACTGTAAAACCTGTTTTCATCTGTATCTACAGCCTTACCGTAATAACGTCCTGATTGGCTCAGCGCCGTTTCTACGGATCTAGGCATGAATTCGTCGTCGTCTCTGGATTGACATTTAACAGCAAAACAGGAACCGTCTTCAGTTTGTCCAATGGTCACTGAACCAAAAGCACCCTGCCCTAAAGAAGTATTTTCTTTGATAGCATAGAGCGTGGGAATTCCACCAGGTTTAGAGGATGGAATCTGGATAACAGCAAAGGGAAGATTATTAATGGTCATTTTGAATATTATTTTGTTTTGTGCAATCACCGATGGATCTTCGAAAAAAGCTTTGGCATTTCTAAATAACGCTTGCACTTCAATAGAAGCTGGATCGCCTAATAGGTTCTTTTGAGGCATTTTGGTGGACCTTGTAGAATCTTACCTATTGGTAGAGACTAGAAGAGGCATCAGAAGTTCAATCTTTTTAGGTGTGCGGTAACGGTTTGTTTCGTATATAATTGCGCTTTACTTTTGAGGATGACGATACATGATACATCAGTTTGTTGATTTGATGACTAATCACTGGATTTTATCGATACTCCTAGGGGTTGTGCTACTCTTGCTGTTAGTGAACGAAGTGTTTGATAGACGGCTTGGGGTTCCAAAAATTTCGCCTGAAAGTGTGGTGCAATGGATGAATCGTGAAGGGGCCGTCCTCCTGGATATTCGTGGAGACGCGATTTTTTCGGCAGGGCATATTTTAGGCGCCGAACATGTCCCTAGTTCTTTATTAGAGAAACGCATGCCAGCTTTAATAAAGCACAAAGATAAGCCAGTCATTGTTGTGTGCAACTTAGGGCAAGAGGCTGCGAAGGTAGGCAAAACATTGTCTGATCAAGGCTTTACAAAAGTGATGGTGTTAAATGGCGGCATACAGGCTTGGAAAGCACAAGGCTTACCTTTAGTAAAATCCTAACAAGGAGCGAAGGAAAGATGAAAAAAGTCACTGTTTATAGCACAACCGTTTGTCCTTATTGTGTGAATGCCAAAGAATTATTAAATAGCCAGGGCATTGCTTATGAAGAAATATTGGTGGATAAAGATGCGGAAAAACGGGCAGAAATGGAGCGCTTAAGCGGTCGTCGGACAGTTCCTCAGATCTTTATTGGCGATCAAGCGGTGGGTGGTTTTAGCGATTTAAAAAAGCTCTATGAAGAAGGCGAACTTTTTCGTTTACTCGAACATTAAAGGATAACCATGATGAATAAAACAACTGAAAATGAACAGAAGGTGGATGCGGCTAAAATGAATGGGCACGATGCGCATTCACACGATCCTGTTTTCAATGTCCATAGCGTTTATGTCAAAGATATTTCTTTTGAGGCACCACATTCCCCGCAAGTTTTTCAGGAAGAATGGAAACCAAAAATTGATTTTGATTTAAAGACAGCATCACATCTATTATCCGAAGCAGAAGCGTTGTACGAAGTTGTTCTAAACGTCACGGTTGCCGCGAAGCTCGGGGAAGAGAAAACCGAAAAAAATGCTTTTTTGATTGAAGTAGAGCAAGCAGGTGTTTTTACGCTCAGGAATTTTCCAGCAGAGCAGATCAAACAAATATTAGCCACAGCGTGTCCGACGGTGCTTTTTCCCTATGTGCGCGAAGTGGTTTCAAATTTAGCCACGAAGGGTGGGTTCCCTCAGTTAATTTTACCACCGCTTAATTTTGATGCGATGTATGCCCAGCACGCGAGCACAAAAGAGAGTGAACACGAAACTGTATCAGCAAGCACGGCGCCAAACTAATGCATGCATTAACACCACCGCCCATTGCAGTGCTCGGTGCCGGATCTTGGGGGACAGCCTTAGCGATGCTGTTGGCCAGAAATGGTCAAGTCGTTCATTTATGGGATCGCAATACAGCGCTCCTGGAAAGCCTGGCAAAGGATCGGATGAATACGCGCTATTTGCCAGGGATGCCTTTGCCTGAAGGGTTAGTGGTTTGTCATGAATTGAGCGAGGCCCTAGACGCTATCCAGGATATTTTAATCGTGGTCCCAAGCCATGCTTTTGGCGAAGCTTTAAAGACTATCCAACCTTTTTTATCAGAGGAGCATCGGCTCATTTGGGCAACCAAAGGGCTTGAGCCTGAAACAGGCTTGTTTTTTCATCAAGTGTTAGCGCGTGAGTTGCCCAAAACGCCACGATATGCTGTTTTATCAGGTCCCAGTTTTGCCAAAGAAGTTGCAGCAGAGATCCCAACTGCTGTAGCCGTGGCGACCAAAGATCAGGGCTTTGGTCAAGATCTGATGACAAGGTTTAATCAGGATAATTTTAGGATCACGCTGACAGATGATGTGATGGGTGTTCAACTAGGTGGCGTTGTCAAAAATGTGTTGGGTGTTGCGGTGGGTATTTCTGATGGGGCTTCATTTGGGGCTAACACCCGAGCGGCCTTGATGGTACAGGGATTAACAGAGATGATGCGTCTGGGAGATGCGCTCGGTGCGCGGGCGGAAACGCTCATGGGGCTTGCAGGATGTGGGGATGTTATTTTAACCTGTACTGACAATCAATCGCGTAATCGTCGTTTTGGGTTGGCTTTGGCAAAAGGGTTGACAGCAAACGAAGCATTAAATGAGATTGGTCAAGTTGTTGAAGCAGTGCATAATGTTGAACAACTATGTGCATTGTCTAGGACTTATAGTGTAAGATTGCCAGTTGCCGAGCAAGTATTACGGATCATCAAAGGCGAGGTGTCTCCCAAGGAGGCAATCCAGGCGTTGTTTAGACCGTAGTTCAGGGCATGATGATTTGGCAGATTGGTAAAAATTTGTCTAAAATTAGTTTGTAAGTTTAATTAAACTCAACGGGAGTGTTTGTCATGAGAAAGTTAGTAACGAAAGCAGTAGTATTAAGTTTAGTATTGGGACCTATCGCATTAGTAGGTTGCCAAAAGAAATGTGGTCATCATGAACCAGAAATGAGCCACAAAGTAGAAAAAATGAAAAGACATCACGGCGGCAAATAAGTCACTGTTGCTTGATGGCATTAAAAACCCCCGTTACAGGGGGTTTTTTTTAGCTTTTTTAATGCATTGATTAAGGATTAATCAATGCGGACAGGGTAACCATTCGCAGTTTTTGCCGTCATTTTGACGTTTAACCAATCGACTGCGTGTGCATTGTTGGTCGCAGCATCAATGAGCGTTGTTAGACGCATCAAACTATCTGAGCCCACATACTGCGTTTCGGTGAGGGGTTGGTGTGATTCAAGATACAAGTGGCGGTTGTGCCATCCTATCTTGTGTGGCTCGTGAACAATCCGAACGGCCGTGCCAGTGGGGACTAAGTAATAAAGCGATTCAATATCTTCTGGAAAAAGGCGAATGCAGCCATGGCTGCTTCGAACGCCAACGCCACCTGGGCGATTACTGCCATGGATCAAAAAGCTACCCCTGTCTGCCAGTCCACTCGTATTTAAATAGAGCGCGTAGCGGCCTAGGGGGTTTTCGGGGGTACCCCCTGCGACGACGAGCGGTAAAACATCCCCATTTTCAAGGTGCTCTTTGCGGATAGAAGCGGGTGGATGCCAGGCGGGATCTTTCTGTTTTCGGGTAATGGTTGTTTTCCCGAGTGGGGTGGACCAATTCTTTTTTCCTAAACCCACTGGAAAAGTCGTCACCAGGCGCTTGTCTGGATGAAAGTAGTAAAGACGCATTTCAGCTAAGTTAAGGACCATGCCCGTCCGAGCGGCCGAGGGTAAGATATATTGTGTCGGAATAGTGACAATGGCACCTGCGGGCGGCAGCCAAGGGTCGAGTTTTGGGTTTGCCTCGAGCATTTCATAGATCCCCACATCAAAGCGTCGCCCAATATCAGCGAGAGATTCTCCCTGGCGAACAGTTGTTGTTTGCATTTCGCCCACGACATCGCCTGTTTCAGGCAGTGGGAAAGTCAGCGCGCAAGCGGAATCCATCAGTAGCCCCATCAGTGGAAAAATCCCCAATGAGATAATTTTTAATGCAGCGGTTAGATATGCCTTCATGTTCTTATCAGTGTTCTCTCTTATTTTGGCCTACATAGTAAACGGAACAGGATAAAAAAGTCTCCTATTCCGTTATTATCGGCAGCCTGGGCGCACATATTAGGTCAGTTAGCTATTTTAACTTTGCACAAGTTAGTAAGAATACTACAATAAAAAGAACACTAAAGGAAGCGAGCGTAAGCCATGGATTGGAATTTTGGCTGGATGGAAAAGAAAAGAAAGCGAGAAGGGATGCTTGGTATTGCCGAATCCGCTGAAGCGCTGACACTGATCTATGGGTTAATCCAAGAAAATCGGCTGTTCGTGAAGGCCCACGCCTACGTTGAAGCCAATACGCTAGCGGGTCGTCAGGCTGCTCTGCGAGAATTTGTGATCAAAGAAGATTTGATCGGAACAGAAGTGACCTATGTCTTAAGTCCTGCAGAATATCATTTAAGCTTGATGGAAGCCCCACAGGTTGCCAGAGAAGAAGTCTCGCCTGCCATTCGTTGGTTGTTAAAAGATTCTATTAATTATCCGATCGAAGAAGCCATCGTTGATACTTTTGAGGTGCCTTATCCTCGCGCAAAAGACAATGTAAAAATGGTGTATGCCATTGCCATGAATAAAAATAGAATTTCAGCTATCGAAACTTTATTAGATGCTTCAGGCTTAAATTTAAAATATATCGATATTCCGGAATTAGCACTTAAGAATGTGATCCAAGATCATCCTGCCGTTTTAAAAGGGTGTGTTTTTATTCAATTAGATCGATTGGGCGGAAAAATTATTTTATGCCGTGCCGAGCAAATTTGCATTGCCCGATCATTTGATCTAAAGCTCGATGGTTTAGGTAAAAATGAGATCCAAGATAATGCGATCTTAGAAACATTGGCTTTAGAAATTCAGCGTTCTTTTGATTATCTAAATAGTGTATTTAGACAAAGTATCCAGAATGTGATTGTGTTAGCCCCTTCCAGGGTGAATAGTGATTTGATCCAAACGTCACTAAAAAGTTCCTTAGGTTCGGAAGTAGCTTTATTTAAGATGGAAGACTATTTTTCTTTTGAAACACCCTTGAGTGAAGCTGAAAAAGTGGAGAGCTTGATAGCTTTAGGGGCTGTCTTGCGACAGAGAGGGGTTGCTGAATGAACCAACAAATTAACCTCTACCAAGTCGAAAAAAAGGTCTTTAAGCTGACATTTAATTTTCAGCAGGCACGCTATTGCGTGATGGGGTTTTTAACGATTATGGCTTTAGTTTCGCTAAACGATCTGGTCCAGCATTTTTTAGTGAAAAAAAATTATAGTGCAACTGGAAGAGAGCAGCAGGAAAAAATTGAAAAGTTACAAAATATTTCAGGAAAAATTCCGGAAGCGCAAACCAGAAATGAAGTGATAGCCGAGGTAAAGCTTTATCAGGATCAAAAACAGGAAAAAACAGAAATCATTGCTTTATTATCGGATGAGAGCTCAGCCAGAAAAGGTGGTTTTTCTCTCTATTTTGAGGCGTTAGCTAAAAAAACAATACCGGGGATTTGGTTGACTAATTTTAGCATCAAAAAGAATGGGGAAATTTTAGTTCTATCAGGTTCAACAAATAGTCCAGAGTATGTCCCTATGCTTATTTCTAACTTAAGCGATGAAGCCGTTTTTCAAGGAAAAACCTTTGGGTTATTTAAAATATCAACAGACGACAAAAGTAATGCCATGATGTTTCGTTTAGAAACAAAACGCGAGCAGGAACTATGAAAGTATTTATCGATAATCTCGAAAATAAATTCAACAATCTCTCCGTAAGAGAACGAGCATTGGTTTTATTTGGGACTTTAGCGCTAAGCTACGGGGCGTGGTATAACTTTTTTTATAATTATTTGACAACGACCGATGCCGGAATCAATCAACAAACAGACGCGATGAAAGATCAAATTGGGCAGCTAGAGGGGCAAATCGATAGTATGTCTGTCGTGGTAGGGCGTGATCCGACCGCTGTTTTAATTGCACAGGCCAAGGCTTTGAAAGCAGAAAATAAAGCATTAGATAATAAAGTTGAAGTGATTAATCAAAAGATGATCTCGGCAAATCACATGGCAGATATTTTAAAAAATCTCATTAATCAAACAGAAGGATTGACGCTGGTTAGCATGGAAAGTCTGGCAACAAAACCTTTGTTTTCGCCCAAAAATATTCTGATGGATGGAAAACCTATGCTGATGCAGGCTTTTATACACGGTTTGAAGGTAGAAATGTCAGGGGGTTATTTTGAAACACTACAATTTTTAAAAGCAATCGAGAGCCAAACGCCAGGCATCGTTTGGGATGAGCTGGATTTTAGTGTCGTGAAATACCCAGAATCACATATCACTATTTATTTACACACCATTGGCTTAGATGAGGGGTGGATCAGTGTCTAAGAATATTGCTTTAAAAGTACTACTCTATTTAAGCGTGCTTGCTAGCCCAGCAGGCTGGACAGGTTGGGCTGATCCCACCGAGCCATTTGGATTTGCGACAGAGGTAATTGATCCTAAAAAACAAACAGCATCGAGAGATTTCGTCTTAAGCGCCATTTTAATTTCAGAGGATAACAGGATTGCGGTTATCAATAATAGTGTCGTCAAAATTGGTGACGAAGTGGGCGGAGAAAAGGTGCGATCAATTGAGTCGAACGAAGTGAAATTGATGAGTAAAAATGGTCTAAAAACTTTACGTTTAATTGATGAAAAAATGAAGGACGTTGACAATGAGAAAAAATAAAAAATCGTATGTGCTGAAGATTCTTTTTTCTTTATTTTGGATCGCTTTGTTAGGCGGGTGTCAGTTAAGCGCTGAGAAGCGTACAGCCAGAAAAGAAATGCAAGAGACCTTGCAGGAAGCCTCTGATATCGATGCTAAGATAGCCAAAAATAGGGATGTGCCAGAAGGGGTTAGAAAAGCCTTTTTACCGGCTATTATGGAGAGTCAACCTGAACACCCCATCGCATTAGAAAAACATTTTGATTTAGTAGCCGATCAAGTGCCTGCTAAATTATTTTTTTTAAGTTTAGTAGAAGACACGCCTTATAATATCACTGTTCATCCAGAAGTCGATGGTAAAATTTCGCTCAAACTCAAAAAAGTAACTGTGCGAGAGGTTTTAGACACCGTTCGAAATGTATATGGATTCGATTATCGTCAAACGACGCAAGGCATTGAAATTTTACCTGCTACTCTACAAACACGTGCTTTCGTTGTGAATTATCTCGATTTGAATCGAGGTGGTAGTTCTGAAACCCAAGTGTCTGCAGGAACCTTGCAATCTTCTACTGCAGCTCAAGCAGGGACGCCAGGGAATCCAGCATCAGCGACGACAACAGAGTCTGGTAGCAATACAGAAGGGGCAGCAAATAGTCGTATTACGACCACTTCTAAAGCAGATTTTTGGCAGGAATTAAAAACGGCTGTACAAACTATTGTAGGAACGGGAGAAGGACGCACGGTCGCGGTAAGCCCGTTAGCCAGTTTGTTAGTGGTGCAAGCCATGCCGAATGAATTAAAGAAAATAGAAGACTTCTTAAAAAGTGCCGAGTTATCTTTAAATAAACAAGTGATTTTAGAAGCCAAAATATTAGAAGTAGATCTAAACGATAGTTTTCAAGCAGGCATTAATTGGTCGCTGGTGAGTGGTCGCGTGAATATTTCCCAAACAGGCGGTCAAATCGCAGGCACCGCACCAGGTACGGATGATGCTTTTCCAGTATTAAATAATAGCGCGCCAGGGCCTTTTAATATTACGCCAGGATCAAACAATACCGCGGGCAATGTCGCCACAGCGGTGCAACCTTTTGGCGGTGTCTTTGCGATATCGACAAACTTTAAACACTTAGGGACATTAATTGAGTCTCTGGAGGCGCAAGGAAGGATCAATGTTTTATCAAGCCCTAGGGTGTCTACGATGAATAATCAAAAAGCCTTGATTAAAGTAGGATCCGATCGTTTTTTCATTACGGGTATTTCAACGACGACCACCACATCGAGTTCGTCTTCTCAGACAACCCCAAATGTCACTTTTAATCCATTTTTTTCAGGAATTTCTTTAGATGTGACACCACATATTACGAGCAAGGATGAAGTGACCCTGCATATTCACCCGACAGTTAGTTCAGTGGAAGATGATGTGAAGACTTTTACCTTAAATGGAGACCCTCAATCATATCCTTTGGCAAAAAGCAGTGTGCGTGAGTCTGATAGTATCGTGAAAGCCAAAAATGGGGAAATGATTGTGATCGGTGGTTTAATGAGGAATCAAGATTCTGAATTAAAAGAAGGGGTCCCTATCTTAAAAAACCTGCCTTTAATCGGAAAATTATTTCAACATACCGTTCAAGTCACCCAAAAAAGTGAATTGGTGATTTTACTAAGGCCTATTGTGGTGAATGATTCAACTTGGTCTGAACAAGTTGATGCCAATTTAGATCATTTCCAAAAAATGAATGAGGAGCTTGTTAGAGATGAAAACAAATTTGTTTGCCAAGGTACTGATTGCTAAAAGCATCTTGCTTTTTTCTTGCAGTGTCTTTGCCTGGTCGGTTGGCAGTAAAGTAGTTGAGCTGAATGAGTCAATGGAAATAGCCTCAGAAGAAACAGCGGAAGATATTCAGCCGGCTGCTGAAAATTCACCAAAAACTCGCCATCATTTTAATAAAAAGTTATCTAAATTAACAGCTAAAGAGACAGTCGAGGTGAATTATTGGCGTGCGATAGGGTATATGAAGCAAAAAGATACAGCGACTGCAGAGGCGTTATTAATCGCAAACTTGCATCAAGATCCTAGACATCACTTGTCTCGCATAGAGCTTTCGGCTTTATATTTAAGAAATGAGTTATGGGAAGAAGCAGAAGGTTTTTTACAAAAAGGATTAAAAGAAGACAGCAGAAATTCTGATTTTTTAAGGTTAATGGCGATGTTGCATAATGCCAAAGGAGAACCCGAAAAAGCATTAGAATTATTGTTAAAGATAAAAGAACCAGGTGTGCACCGTCGAGATTACATCAGCTTGCTAGGTCATGTGTATCAACAGCTAGGGCATGCAACATTAGCCAGAAAACAATATTTTCGCTTATTACAGGCAGAACCAAACAATCCCATCTGGTTATTAGGTGTGACGATGAGTTTAGATAGCGAAGGACAACGAGAGCCCGCCCTAGAAGGCTATCGCCGCTTGGCGAAAGAAAGCGCTGTAGAGCCGGAAGTTTTACAATATATCCGAGATAGAATAGCAGCCCTAAAAGGATAGAAAATGGCGACTCAACCATCCATGAAAAAGATAAAACTAGGCGATGTATTGGTTCATTCAGGGGACATTTCGAATGAAGATTTAGAAAAAGCATTAATCATTCAGAAAGAGGAAGGCGGTAAGTTAGGAGATATTTTAACGCGAACTGGTTTGATTACAGAAATAAAGTTGGCACAGGCTTTGTCAAAACAGTTGAGCATCCCTTTTGTTGACTTGAAAAAATATGAGATAAAATCAGAGGTTATTCAAAAGTTACCTGAAAGATTAGCCAGACGATATCGGGGTGTTTTATTAGATATTATCGAGGGCCATTATATTGTTGGAATGGCAGATCCCACTGATCTTGCTGCATACGATGAGTTAACGAAGAAATTATTAGGTAATGTTAAAATAGCCATTGTTCTTGAAACAGATCTATTGCGTTTATTTGATTTGGTTTATCGAAAGACTGCGGAAATTTCTTCTTTTGCAGCTGCTTTAAAAGAAGAGCTTGGAAAAGACGAAGTGCTTGCTTCCGTCGAAACCATTAGCGCAGATGCAGCCCCCGTTGTGCGCTTGCTCAATTCTATTTTTGAAGATGCTGTGCAAATGGGCGCTTCAGACGTGCATATCGAACCAGATGAAAAAATATTGCGTATTCGTCAAAGAATAGATGGCGTACTACAAGAACATATTATTCCCGGAAAAGAAATTATGGCGGCTTTAGTCTTAAGGATAAAGCTTATTGCTAATATGAATATATCAGAAAAACGGATCCCACAAGATGGTCGTTTTGCAATAGAGGTTAAAGGACATCCTATCGATGTCCGGGTTGCGACGATGCCGATACATTTTGGAGAAGCAGTTGTATTGCGTCTATTAGATCAAAGTCAAGGCATGTTAATGCTCGATCAGTTAGGGATGAATGATCAGATTATTCATCAAGTTCGACGGTTAATTCATAAGCCTAATGGGATGTTTTTAGTGACGGGCCCAACAGGCAGCGGAAAAACGACAACGCTTTACGCTATTTTAAGTGAACTGAATAGCACCGAAAAAAAAATGATCACTATTGAAGATCCTGTTGAATATGTTTTGCCGAGGATTAACCAAGTTCAGGTGAATTCCAGTATTGATTTAAATTTTTCCGAAGTGTTGCGGTCTGCAATTCGGCACGATCCTGATATTATCATGGTCGGTGAAATGCGAGATGAAGAAACAGTGCAGATTGGATTAAGAGCATCGATGACAGGACATTTAGTTTTTTCAACGTTGCATACTAATGATGCGATTAGTAGCACGATGCGATTAATAGACATGAAAGCAGAAGGGTTTTTAGTCGCAGGGGCCTTAAGAGGGGTATTAGCACAACGATTGGTCAGAAGAATTTGTGATGATTGCCGAATTCCCTATACGCCTACTCCGCAAGAGCAGACTTGGATCACAGGCTTTACAGGACAAGAAAACCACCCGGGTACTTTTATGCAGGGGTTGGGTTGTTCTCGTTGTAATAACAGAGGATATCGTGGCAGAACAGGTATTTATGAATTTTTAGAAATCACAGAACCACTTGCAAATGCCTTGCGAGCATCCGATGCTAATACTTTTACACGTCTTGCTAAAGAGCAAACTGGGTTTAAATCTTTAGGGTTATGTGCCTTTGAATTAGCTTCATCCGGCTGGACAACCATCGCGGAAGTATTACGCATCACTGGAGAATTAGCTTAAGGAAATCATCACATGCCACGCTATGAATATCAAGCTCGTAACAAAGAAGGTAAGAAAATATCGGGCATTATTGATGGGCAAAATGAGTCCGCTGTTGCAGCAGAGTTGATCCGAGGCGGCACTGTGCCAATTGCCATTTATCTTTATGTTCAGCAAGAAAAAAGCAAGAATACAATAGATGCTTTATTTAAGCTAGAGTTGCCAGGCGTTGAAGATTTATCCTTTTTATGCCGACAGCTTTATTCGCTTTTTAAGGCAGGAGTTCCGATTGTTCGAGCTGTTCGGGTGGTGATGGAAAGCGCTAAAAATTTTAAGCTAAAAAGAGCTTTGTCGGATATTTTGGTGGTTCTAGAAGAAGGTCAAGCCTTGTCAGTTGGCATGCGTCGTCATCCCGATATTTTCCCGACCTTAATGGTAGCCTTGGTTAACGTGGGTGAGAATTCGGGTAGTTTAGATGCGGTTTTTAAACAAATCTCAGTCCATTTTGAACGAGAATCTAGAACCAAAAAGCAAATTGCTAGCGCTATTCGATATCCGATGATAGTGTTGTTGGTGATTGGCGTTGCGATTGCAGTGATTAATTTGTTAGTGGTTCCAGCCTTTGCGAAATTTTTTCATCAGTTTCACTCTGAGCTGCCCTTGCCAACCCGTTTATTAATTGCTTGCTCTGATTTTTTTGTTAATGATTGGTATTTCTTGCTGGGCGGAATTATTGCTTTTGTTTTGGGGTTCCGTTTTTTAATTAATACGAAAAAGGGGCGATATGTTTGGGATAAAAACAAGCTGTATTTTCCAGTTATTGGCGACATTATTAACCGTGCTTTATTAGCTAGATTTGCCCGAAGTTTTGCCCTTTGCACTCGCACAGGGGTTCCTTTATTAGAATCTGTTCAGATGATTGCTAAGACGACAGACAATGTCTACGTGTGCGAAAAAATTATTTCAATGCGTACTTATATTGAGCATGGGGAGTCGTTGACGAACGCGGCGACTAAAAGCGAAATGTTTACCCTGCTAGTACTACAAATGCTCTCTATTGGAGAAGAAACAGGCGACATTGATAAATTATTAGATGAAGTGGCCGATCATTACGAACAAGAAGTAGATTATGAGGTAGAGCGATTAGGAGATGCTATCGAACCAATACTCATTTGTATTATTGCAAGTTTAGTGTTGATCTTAGCATTAGGTGTTTTTTTGCCCATGTGGGATTTATGGCAGGTGGCTCTTGGAAAATAAAATGAAATTCTTGAAAAAAAAGCATATTTCCCCGCTGGAATGGATGGTGGCGATTGTTTTTATCGGAGTGCTATTTATGGGCACACTCCCTAAGTTTTCTAATTTAACGGTTGATGCCAGAAATGCAGCAAATCAAGCGCTCTCCGACACACTACAAACGACGATAGAGAATGCACATAAAGCTTGGGTTAGTGGTGGGGCACCGACCATTGCCACGGGTTCCAATGTCGTTGTCGACGGACAAGTCATTCACGTCAACTATATGGGATGGCCAGATAATAGCAAAGGGGTATTACCGATAGCGGCAGATTGTGCCATTTTATGGAATACGTTATTAAACAATGCGCCCATTGCAGGGTGTGTGAGCTGCAGAGAACCTTGTACTTCCACCGCAACAAATGGGTGTTATATCACCTCTGCCAAAGGAACGAGTTGTACTTTTATTTTATCGACGAACCCAGGGATAAGTATAGAATATAGTCTGGGTGCTGGCATAGTGGTAGGGACAGCAGAATGACTAGAAAACAAGGATTTACTTTAATTGAATTAGTAATGACTTTGGTCATTATTAGTATCTTGGCTGCTGTCGGTGTGCCTAAGTTTTTTTCAACAGCAACGTATCAAGCAGAAGTTTACCATGATGAATTGCTAAATAGTATTCGCTATGCTCGGAAATTAGCCATTGCAACAGGTTCACATTATGAAATCACATTAACCAGTACTTCAATCACCCTGCAACAGCGGGTTGAAGGAAGTAATTGTTCAACGGGAACAACTTTTATTGCGGTGACCGATCCGGCTAATCACACGAGTGGGTACGTGAAGGCAGCGCCAGGCGCTATTACCATCAGTAGTTCTGCCAATTGGCCCATTTATTTTGATGCCTTAGGCCAAGCGAATCAGGCAAGCACTTGTGCGACACTGACTAGCAATGCGACTATTACTGTTGGCACTCAAACCATCACCTTACAGGGTGAAACAGGATTTGTGCAATGATCAAAAATATCGCGGGAGTCACTTTAATCGAACTCGTGGCTTCTATCACGATTATTAGTATTGCCTTATTAGGGACTCTCGTGGCAGTTAATACTGCAGGACTTTACAGCGGCGATCCCATGATTAGCTATCAATCAGTTGCCATTGCCGAAGCGTATTTATCGGAAATTGCTACCAAAAGTTTTCCGCCAGTGGGGAGTTGCCCATCGGCTGCATCTCGTTCGGTTTACACTAATATTTGTAATTATAGTGGTTTGAATCAAGTGCCGACTGATCAAACAGGCACGGCAATTTCAGGATTAGGCACCTATACCGTTCAAGTGACAGTTGATAGTGCTGCCGCTGTTTTAGGATCGTTAACAGCCGGCACACAAGCGGTGAGAGTAGATGTGACTGTTTCTCATCCAGTGATGGATACGATGACTTTTAGCTTATATAGAACAAATTACTAAGGAGCAAACGCATTAAAAGCAAACAGGGATTTACTTTAATTGAATTAGTGATTACGCTCGTGCTATCTAGTATTTTAGCGGCGGTGGTGAGTGTTTTTATTACACGACCAGTGACAGCATACAACAACATGACCAGGCGTGCAGAATTAGTCGATAGCGCTGATCTCGCGTTGGGTAGAATAGCGCGAGATATTCAAGCAGCAGTTCCGAATAGTTTGCGTGTTAAGACTGATACCTCAAATCCAAATCGTGTCGCGATCGAGTTTTTAAATGTTGTGGAAGGGATGCGCTATCGAGCTGCAGGCACAAATCCCTATCTCAGTTTTACGCAAACTAATACACAATTTAATACGATTGGCTTATTTCAATTTGCACTGAGTAACAGCACTTGTACGGCTAATAACTGCCGAGTGGTTGTGTACAATACGGGTGCTAATTTAGGAGGCGCTATTCCTGCGGACAATCCTTCTCCGGGACAAAATGTGTATAGCTTAGCAACGGCACCGACGTGTACTAATTGTGTGCCCACACCTGGTTCGGTGACCATTACGCCGGTTGGAACAACGGTGACTCTCGCTAATGGCAGTACTGAAGGCAGTATTACGCTTAGTACAGGAGTGCAATTTGCTTTTCCCTCTCCACGGCAACGGTTGCAAATTGTCGATACGCCAGTGACTTATATTTGTGATAGTAGTAGTGGAGTACAGCAAATCACGCGTTATTGGAATTATACGATTAGTGCCATACAACAGACTAATCCTGCGTCAAGCCCTTTAAGTACAGCATCGAGCGCCACATTAGTCACCGATATTAGCAGTTGTTCTGTTACCTATTCTCCAGGAACTTCAGAACAAGACGGAATTATTTCAATGGTGATCACTTTATCAAAAGGAGGAGAAAGCATTACCTTAATGCGCCAAGTAGAGGTTGATAATTCACCATGAAAATTTTAAAAAAACAACAAGGCTTTTCTATCATGAGTGCACTATTTATTGTTGTCATTTTAGCGCTGATTGGCAGCTACATCGTGAGCGTCGGTGCTTTAACCAGTGCATCTGGCAACTTAGTGATCCAGGGAGAGAAAGCCTATTGGGCTGCTAATAGCGGTTTGGAGTGGGGTATTTATTCAGTTGCGCCATCGGGCGGTTCAGGGCCTTATAATTGCCCGACAAGTCCGACCACCCTCACTTTTACCCAAAATGGTTTAAAAGGGTTTAAGTCAGTAGTGACTTGCAGTCAGAGCAGTTTCACAGAAGGTGGCACAACTTACAATATGTTTCAAATTACATCGCAAGGACAATTTGGCACGAGTGGATCGGATTATGCGTTTAGGCAATTGTATGCAACGATTATTCAACCGGGTGTGTGAGCAAGAAGAGGATTAAACGATGAAATTAAAAAGTTTATGGATTTTGTTTAGTCTTCTAATAACTTTAATGAATCACAGTAGCATTGCGAATACCTGTACGGCTGTTTTTCCAGGTGGTTTACAGTTAAATACCGCCAATAAGACCATTGCCTTTGCTTGCGCCTCAGAAATTTTCAGCAATTCGACGACTGCATTACCCGCAAAAACGGTCACCAATCCTGGTGGATGTGGATCAGCCTGTGCGCCTACTTGTAACTCTGCTTGTTGTACGGCTTCAGGAACTGCAGTAGGGACGATGACTCCTGGTGCTTTTAAAACAGAAGCAGGGGGTAGTAATGTGACAGTCGCGGCTAATGGGACAACAACCATTGGGGGGACGGCTAATGCAACGGTCAATTATGGGACCGTGACTGTTAGTAGTGGAGGAACGCTAGATTTTTCGGCAGCCAGTAGTGGCACGACGACGACTTATAAAATTAATACCCTAACGCTGGGAAAATCAGCCACTGTTAATTTTCAGCCAGGGGATTATTGGATTGGCACTTTAAATATATCAGGCGGCGGAACAGTCAGCTTTAATAATGCGACAAATTCTGGAACTGTTAGGATCTATGTGAATAGTGGCGTTAATATTACTCAAACGGTTGCTTGGAACAGTGGAAAATCAGCGAGTCAGATGCTGGCTTATTTTTATAATACACTCAGTATTAATGATACGACGAAGGCAACGGTGATTAATGCTTTTCTTTATTCTGCTAATACGATTACCTTAGAAGGGGTGACACTGTCAGGAGCAGTCACTGGAACGACTGCTACGATCGGGAGTACAACTGCCCTAACCACTATTACCTATGATAGTAATGCGCTTAATGCTTTAAACTTTGGTTATAATTTTGGGACTGCTTGTGAAAGTGCGACGCAATTTGTGGTCAGCGCACCTGCGACAGGCACGAATTGTCAAAATATGACAGTAACCGTGACGGCGCAAGATAGTTTAAATCAAACACTCACCAATTATACCGGTGCTATTACTTTAAGTACGCAAAGTACTGCAGGAACTTGGGTCTCAACTGGAGGGGGCGGAACGTTTACAGGTGGTAGTAGCGGAACAGCAACCTATACTTTTGTGACAGGGGATGCTGGCGTTGCCACTTTTCAATTAAATTATCCGAATACAGGTGCTTCACCTTTAACGATTCAAGCCTATCAAACTAATAATACGGTTGTGTCAGGATTATCGGGTGCCGTTAATTTTATTCCTTCTGGCTTATTAGTCACAGCAACAGCCGTTTCTAATCCACCGGCGACAGCACCGCCTGCCTTTAGCACAACCGAAACAGCCGGGACTAATTTTACGATGTATCTCACCGCTTATGATCCCAGTAGTTGTGGGATTATCAGTAGTTATGCAGGGGCTAAAACTATCAGGTTTTATTCAACGTACGTGAATCCTACCAGTGGGACCATTAGTTTTAAAATTAACGGGACTGCGGTTGCAACAAGTTCGGGTGCAACTCAAACAACGCAATCAGTCACTTTTACGGGTGGGGTTGCAACGATTACTGGCAATTATGCGGATGTCGGGAAATTATCTTTGAATGTAGTAGATACCTCGACAGGTGGTCCAACGGGTGCTAGTGGAAATTTTATTGTGGTGCCAGCACAATTTGCCATTAATATTCCTAGTAATTCGGCGACACAAACAACGACACCCAGCAGTGCGGCAGTGAGCGCTTGTTTAGCCGATACTGTTTTTAAAAAAGCCGGCAATGCTTTTACGGTGAATGTTCAACCACAAACTTCTGGTGGTGCAGTGACGCCAAATTATGGCAATGAAACTTCGCCTGAAGGGATCACTTTGCAATCGGCGGCTTTATTAGCCCCAAGTGGTGGGCGAAATGGCAGCACTAATGCAGGGGTTATTGCGAATGGCAGTACTTTTACCAAAGTCACGGGGAGTGCAGGGCCGTTTACGCAAGCCCCTTATTTTACGGGAACCACTTTTTCATTTGATGAAGTCGGGTGTATTAATTTAAGTGCGAGCATTACCAGTGGGAATTATTTAAGTGGTGGTGGGAATGTGGTCAGCACAACGGTGGTCGGACGTTTTACACCCGATCATCTTAACGCTTCTGGCAATTCACCTGTATTTCAGACAATGAACATTAGTGCAGCCGGAAATTTTACTTATTTAAACCAAAGCTTTAGCTATGTCACACAACCTATTTTAACCATAACAGCGCAAGCATTGGCAGGAACGACGACACAAAATTACACGGGTAGTTTTTGGGAATTGAATATTAATACGCTTAACCCGGTGTATAATGTAGCTTATTATCCAGTGACGACAGGTAATACTATTCCAAGCTTAACCTTATCAAGTGCCTTTGTTAATCCTACTTTTGTGGATAACGGAAATGGAACAGGTACTTTTTCAGCTAACAGCACGATGGAAATTCAATCGGGATCTAATTTGTCTCCGCCATTCACGGCAGAGTTTCAATTAATGATTAGCCCAATAACTGATTCTGATGGTGTGGCTTGTACTGGTACAGGTTGTGTATCAGGCGGATATGCCTTTGGGAATACCACTGCTGGGACAGGGATTAGTTTTTCAGGAACGGGGACTTTGAATGGAAAGGAATTTTTATTGGGACGATTAGCAGTGATTGATGCCTTGGGTCCACAAACAACCTCTTTAACGGTGCCCATGCAATTGCAATATTATACGACTTCAGGGTGGGTATTAAATACGCTCGATTCGGCAACGGTTTTTACCGGAGGCGCATCAAATTTAACAGTCACGCCTTCAACAGGGCTTTCAACAACAGCCAGCATGGCGAGTAATACATTTACCCAAGGAGTTCTGAATATTACTTTAAGTGCGCCAAATACTAATGGTTCTGCAGTAGTGCAAGCAAATTTAGGATCATCCAATGCGAATTTAACGTGGTTAGAATTCGCCTGGCCTGCTTCAACCACAGATTACCCTATTGGGGAAGCGACATTCGGGGTTTATAGTGGAAATCCACGGCTGGTGTTTAAGAAAGAAAACGTGCCTAAATAATAAAGATGAGAGATAGATCAGCTATATTTTAAGCCTTGTTCGGCCATCCATTGTTCTACTAAAATAGCGGCGGCTTTGGCATGCAGCATTTTGTCTGTAGAAGCAGGACGCTTTCTTTTTTGATCAGAAAACGCATCATGGGTTTTTGCTTCCCAGCTACTTAGGCGCTCATCAACGCCATGAGTAGGGAGCTTAAATTTCGCCTGCAGACGTTTCATAAAACGACGTGCTCGAAAAGTCATTAATTGAACTGTGTCGTCCATATTGAGTGGGATCCCAACAATTAAAACAGTCGGCTTCCAGCATTTAAGCAACGCATCGATTTCTTCCCATTGTGGAATACCATCGGTTGCTAATAAAGTGGTGACAGGAGAGGCAGTACGCGTAATCGTTTGGCCAACGGCAACCCCAATGTATTTGGTGCCAAAATCAAAGCCTAAGATAATATCAGGATTATTCATAAAGTGTTCAGGCATGGCCCACATCATTTGAGAGTCTATTGACATCAACACCCATTAAAGTGGCCGCGGCTTTCCAGCGTTTTTCAATAGACATGTGAAAGAGAATATCAACATGGGTAGGGCCGTATAGCCAACTATTTTCGGCCATTTCTTTTTCAAGCTGCCCTTCATGCCAATTGGCAAACCCAAGCGCCACCAACCATTGTGCGGGGCCGGCATTTTTTGCAATCGCTTCTAAAACATCCAGAGAGGTGGTGAGTGAAATCTGTGGGGAAATTTTCACAGTAGAGTTCCACGTCATTTCGCTAGAATGCAAAATAAAGCCGCGATCCTTTTGCACAGGGCCGCCGTTAAAAACCAAACGATTGGCAATCTCGGGGTAGTCTGTTTTTATTTCTATTTGTTCTAAAACATCTCCTAAGCGAAGTGGCAACAAAGGTTGATTAATGATGAGCCCAGTGGCACCTTGTTCCGTGTGCTGAAAAAGATACGTCACCGACCGAAAAAAATACGGATCAATCAAAGAAGGCATTGCTATGAGAAAGTGATTTTTAAGCGAAGTAAACATGTATGCTCTCTTTACTTTATCTGTAGTTGTTCGAACATGGTTTCTAGTACTTGTTCGGCGATATTTAACCCAGAGGCTTTTTCAATTTCCCTTAAGCAAGTGGGGCTGGTGACATTAATTTCGGTCAGATACTCACCAATAATATCAATACCAACAAAGAACAAACCTTTTTCTCGTAACAGTGGCCCTATTTGTGCACAAATCCACCAGTCACGATCGGATAATTCTACGCCAACGCCTGTAGCGCCTTGCGCTAAATTACCTCTAAAGTCATTCGGCGCTGGCATTCTGGCGAGTGCGTAGGGAATAGGCTCTCCATTGACTAATAAAATGCGTTTATCGCCTTCAACAATTTCCGGAATGTAATATTGTGCCATCACAGGATGTGTGCCACTCTCTGTGAGTGAGCTGATAATAACATTTAGATTGGGATCATCAACGCTGCATTTAAAAATCCGTTGTCCCCCTAAGCCGTCTAGTGGTTTGAGGATAGCAACACCTTGCTCTTCAATAAAATCTCTCAACAAGTGCGGCAAAGCGCTGACTAAAGTGGGAGGGATACATTGGGGGAACCAGGCAGTAAAGAGTTTTTCGTTTGCGTCTCGGAGGGCTTGTGGTTTGTTAATCACCAAACAGCCGTTTTGTTCAGCTTGCTCCAGAATATAGGTCGCATAAAGATACGTTAAAGTCACGGGTGGATCTTTGCGCATCCATAAAACATCAAAATCATCCAGTGGGCGCATAACAGGCGATCCCAGTTTGAAAAAAGGAGCCTCTGTGATTGGGATGAGGGGATGGCTATAACCCCAAGCATGCCCATAGCGTAAAAAGAGGTGTGGTAGCTCAAAATAGTAGAGCTCAAAGCCCTGCCGCCACGCCTCTAGCAATAACGCGATAGTCGTGTCTTTTTCAGCTTGAATGCTGTGTAGCGGATCCATCACCACGCCCAGCATCAATTTTTCTTTCATTCTATTCCTCTTCGGTCATGTTCCCATAAAAGCCAAAAACCTCAGCTATACTTTTTATAGCATCTTAAGCCCTGACAAAGGAAGTCCTGATCTCCATGAATCCATTTCAGACTTTACTTGACATAGAACGGAATTGTCGAGAGAACGCTTTTAAAATTCCCCGCCAAATGACGGCCGAACGCGATTGGCTGGGGATAGCTTTTAAGTCATCTGGCTTTAATTTTATTTCCCCGATGGCGTCCGTGTCAGAAGTCCTGCGATGGCCAGCAGTGACTGAATTGCCTTCAGCCCAGCATTGGTTTAAGGGGACTGCCAATTTACGGGGGAAAATTTTACCCATGACCGATTTACAGGCTTTTGTCACCGACAAACCTCATCGAACAAAAGCGTCTAGTCGTGTATTAGTGGTGAATATTGATGGTGATGCTTATGGATTTGTTGTTGAGCAAGTGATAGGGATTGAGCGTTTTTTTAGTGAAGAAATGAAACCAGTACCACTCCAAGAGCCGATAGACGATTACTTGCCATTTTTAGAAGGGGCATTCGAGCGAGAAGGGGCCCCTTGGATGATGATAAGTTTTAATGCCATTGTTCAATCCGCTAAATTTTATCATCTTCTTTCTTTAAAAGCAGAAGCCTTATGACGTTGAAAGACGACGAAGACGAAGCCTTATTAAAAATATTTTTAGAAGAAGCTAAAGATTTGCTTGATGCTATTTCGGCAGCTCTGCAAGCTTGGGCGACTGATTTAGCCAAGCACGAGCCGGTATTAGATCTAAAACGCGATCTCCATACGTTGAAAGGGGGCGCCAGGATGGTTGGGCAGCCTTTACTAAGCTCGCTCGCCCATGAATTAGAATCTTTTTGCGATCTGCATTTATCCGGTCATTTTACAGATAGTAAAGCCGCCTACGATTTAATTTTCCTTGCCTATGATCGCATGAGTGCGATGATAGAGGCGCTGGTAAAGCGAGGGAATCTACCAGCCATTGATGATTTGTTAGAGAAATTAAAAGATCCAGCAAGTGTGGAAGTGGCAAAAATAATCGAAAAAAATCCTGAGAATACCGAAGATAAAGCAAAAACAGAATCAGCTCCTGAAGTGATTAGGATAAAGTCTGAATTACTAGAAAAATTAAATAATCTTTCTATTGAGAACAATATTGTTCGGGTTAACTTAGGTCATCATGTTGACAAGCTCAAGATGAATTTAAATGAGTCTATTCGTCTTATTCGTTCTTTACACGAAAAGCTCAGTGTGCATTTTAAAGAAGAAGAGCTGCGCGTCACCTCTGAAGTCTTAGGTCTGTCGGAAATCCATAAAACATTGACTCAAAATTATACAAATGTTGAAGCTTTGCTGTCTCAACAATCTAGAATAAGTTTGGAATTACAAGAGAGATTGATTGATACGAGGATGGTTTCTTTTGCCAGTATTATTCCAAGGCTAAGCCGTATTTCAAGACAAGTCGCTGCAGAGGTTAATAAGAAAATTGATTTTACGGTTGTGCAAGCAGAAGGTGAAGTTGATAGAAATTTAATTGATCATGTTGTGCCAAGTCTGGAACATCTATTAAGGAATGCCATTGACCATGGTATTGAGTCAGAGGCCAGGCGCGCTATTTTAAACAAGCCCTTAGCTGGAAAAATTAGCATCCGATTCTTCCGGATGGGAAATGATGCTTGCATGGAAATCAGCGACGATGGATCAGGGATTAACTTAGAAGCAGTGAGAAGAAAAGCCATTAAATTAGGATTGCTATCAGAAGAAACGGTGTGTTCTGATGAAGAGATTATTCGTTTTATCTTTGAACCCGGGTTTTCAACGCGTGATGAAGTGAGTGAAATTTCAGGACGTGGGGTTGGGATGGATGTTGTTAATACCGTCATTAAAGCGTTAGGCGGTAATTTATCGATTGAGACCAATCTCGGGAAGGGAACACGTTTCACCATTCGACTACCCTTTACGACCTCCATGAACAGAGCGCTGTTAGTGACTGTTCAAAGTCAAACATTTGGCATTTTATTATCAAATGTTGCCAGTATTGTCTTATTAAGCGTTAAGCAAATTAAAGAAGCTTTAAACAAACAACAACCGATTGTCTATAATAAAAAAGAATATCATCTGAAATACTTAGGCGGTGTTTTGGGTATTCAGGAGCGACCGCTTATTTCAAGCACAAAAGAAAGTTTGCCGGTTTTATTCTTTAATTTTGTGGATTATAATGCCGCGCTTTTAGTCGATTCATTAGCGGGTAGCCAGGAAGTCGTGGTGCAAACATTAGGGCCACAATTTAAACTCATGGATGTTTTTAGTGGGGCGACCTTATTAGCAGATGGCAGAGTCTTAGTGATCCTAGATGCCTATGCAATTACAGCTAGGACCAGAAGGAAAATGGAAGAAACAGTAGAACAAGATCATGTTGTTAAGAAGCAGCCTGTTGTTTTAGTGGTGGACGACTCCATTACGATTAGAACAGTCACTAAGAACTTTTTAGAACGCCATAAATATACCATTATGACTGCCAAAGATGGACTTGATGCACTGGGAAAAGTAGAAGAACAAGTGCCAGATATTATTTTGCTTGATTTGGAAATGCCAAGAATGGATGGATTTGAATTTGCTGAAAAATTTAAGAGCAACCCGAAGTTTTCCCGTATTCCTATTGTGATGATTACTTTTTGCACGGGAGATGAAGAGAAAAAAAGAGCAAAAGACTTAAATATAGAAAAATTTATTAACAAACCTTACCGAGAGCCAGAATTATTGGACACACTCGATTTTTTATTGGATAGAGATAAATGAGTGAAATTTTACCCTGTTTATTGCTGCCTCTGCCGGATGGGAAGATAGTTCTCCCGACCTCAGCAGTTGCCGAAATTATTGCCTATGAAAAACCAGAAACTATTGCTGATATTCCGGGGTGGTTATTAGGGATTCTAACCTGGCGGGGCATTCATATTCCTCTAGTATGTTTAGAGAAAATGGAAAATTTTTTAAGTTGGAATAAAAGCATTGAAGAAGCCATCCCTGAGAAAACAGCTTTATATTCTGTTGCGATTATCAATAGAGTGGATAAGAAAATATCGAACCATCCTGATGAACCTTCGCATCAATATCCTTTTTTCTCGATTCTATTGAAAGGGGTTCCGAAACTTTATCGAGTGGCAAAAGACGGTATTAAGCTAGTAGCAGAACAGCCTCAAGGAGACAAGCGGTTTATCTTAGAGGCCAGAGTTCAAAATGACAATGCTTGTATCCCGGATCTTCCCTATCTCTGGGAGATTATTGATGGATTGCCCTCTCGATTACAATGGTTTAGACAGGTTGTTCTATAAAGAAAATTCAAGGAGAAAGCAGTGAAGAAATTTTATGGAAAAGGGTTTTATTATTTCAGAGATTTTGTCAGATTCTTGCTTATTCTATTGGTTTTTTCAACCATTTTCAACTTTTGGTATGTGAATCAACAGCGAGACTATTTTCAGCGCTATATGACGCATGCAACAGAACTAAGGGTTTTAAGTCAAGAAATTGCAAAATATGCGGGGGAAGCTGTTTTTAGCCAAAAAGAAAATGTATTTTTAAATTTAAAATCTTCCTATGATGCCGCTAATGAGCAGCTTGATTTGCTAAGAAATGGAGAAACCATTGGAGGGAAAGTCATTACTCCGCCAGCGCCGGATAAAATTAGAACAGAAGAGTTATCGCGATTCATGGATGTATGGAACAAGATAAAAGCTAAAGTAGATATTGTTTTAGATAACCAAGATGTTATTATTAATTTAAATAAAACTAGCAGCAGGCTTGTTGAAAATTTGCAAAGAATCAAAGATATTTATGGAAACATTGTCGACGAGCTTGATGGTTCGGATACGAATCAGGGTAAAGCCCTAAATTTAGTGGCGCATCAAATTAGTCTGTCGGCAGATATCATGTCTGATATAAAAAATATTGTCATGATCACAGATGATACGACTGAGTTGATGAAGGATCTTTCTGCCAAAACGGTAGCTTTCTTAAATGGAGCATCGAAGATTTCAACAGAAAATTCGGAGTCAAAAGCCTTTAGTCAAATTTCCGAAGTATCAACTGGTTTGCAGTTGGTCAAAAATGATATTGGTTTAGTGATGAATATCGGAGATATTACCGGAAAAATTCATAGCGCTATCGAGGATGTTTTTAGCATGAGTCCTACGATCGACAGTTTGGCCAAAGATTTAGAGGGAGCCTATTTGAGTGACTTAAGAACCAATAGCTTAGCCGATATTTCTGCCTATTTTTTAAGTTTTGCGACGTTTTTTACCTTTTTGTTGGCTATCTATTTATTCCAAAAAGAAAATACTTTTCATTTAATGATGATCCAAGAAAAAAATAAAGCCATGCAGGTAGAAGTTGAGGCACTGCTGAAAGAATTGCCAGATATCGCTGGTGGAAACGGAAAAGTAGAATGGATAGCACCTGATACGACAACATCAGCTATGTTAACAGAGTCGTTTTACAAAGCATTAAATACCATAAGAAAATTAGTCCACAATATTGGAAATACGGCGCGTAGTGTGTCTGTTGCTGCAGTCGATGCACAACAAATTACAAAAGAGCTAGCGGGATTTAGCGCTAATCAAGCACAAGAAATTGCAGAAGTCACGACATCGGTTAGTCGTATGGCCGTCTCTATCGAACAAGTTTCGGCGAATGCAGCCGAATCTGCTTCTGTTGCCTTGGACTCGGTTAAAATTGCTGGAGAAGGCGGGGTTGTTGTGCGTAGTACTATTAATGGGATGGAACGCATTCAAACGCAAATCCAAGAAACATCTAATTATATGAGAAGATTAAGTGACAGCTCTCAGGAGATCGGAGAAATTGTGTCTCTGATTGATGGCATTGCCGATCAAACAAATATTCTTTCTTTAAATGCCTCCATTCAAGCCGCCATGGCCGGGGAAGCAGGAAGAGGCTTTGCTGTGGTAGCGGATGAGGTCCAGCGGTTAGCTGAAAAGGTCAGTTATGCCACAAAAGAAATTGGATCATTAGTGCGCTCCATTCAAACAGATACCAGTCAAGTGATTGTGGCAATGGAGCAAACTAAGCAGCAAGTGCAAGAAGGAGTGACTTCTGCGCAAGGAGCGGGGGCAACACTTGAAAAAATTGAAACGGTTTCTCGTCGCTTGTCTGATCTTATTCAAAATATTTCTTCATCGGCGAGCGAACAAGCGTTAGTGTCAGGGAAAATTTCACACATCATGAATGATGTGAAAGATATCGCAAAACAAGCAGCTTCTGGAACCGTCAAAACAGTTGATTTGATTGGGAAATTGATGCAATACGTAACCGATCTACGCAATTCCGTTTTCGAATTTAAATTGCCAAAAGGATCTGACCAAACACGTTACTAGCCATTGCTTATATAAATGTCACTCTATTTCATTGCTCTTAAGCACTGCAACAGAGTGACATTTAGCTATTGTTTTTTTTAATTTAAACGAGTTAGCATAGTCATACTTAAAGACAACTAGTACTTGAGGATTAGTGGTAGTGACAACTTTAAGGGAACTTGGATGGAATCAAGATGTTTTTGAGAGGCTATGGAGAGTGTTATGATTGCATTAAAAGATTGTTATCATGTTCTTGAATCTGCAGTAGTACGAAACTTCCACAAAACGCCCACGACACCCGCTGGCATCGATTTGAGAGAGCCATTGGGAGACGAGACAGAAGTGTTCGATGCTTTTCAGTTAAGCGATCCGTTTGATGTCACCTATGAGATATTTTGGGAGAAAAGATTGAGGAATTAAGGTGTCGGACTCTAAAATGGTCGCCCAACGAACACTCCCTGTGATCGTTGGGCGTATCTGGGCATCACTGCCCACCGTCTGCTTCCTTGCTTTGGTCAAAGATCCCTTTCCTGGGAAAGTATCCTTTTCTTCCTTCATCCTGGTTACAGTTTACCTACCGCTGTGGTTTTCGCGAACCGCAGATCGCCCTAAAGTCTGTGCGAAATTGTCCTGATGTGGCATATTGTTAGTATTTAACTAACTTAATAAGGCGCTCTGTAGGTGTATTTTGCTCCTGGTTACAATGACTCGTCTGGTATTTGAGGAGCAAGGTAAATTAGGCTAGGATAGAGGGCTGTATCACCGAGAGATAACCAGCAAGAGGAAATGCCATGTTAATTAAACCAAAAGTACGGGGTTTTGTCTGTGTAACTGCTCATCCAGTTGGTTGTAAAGCTCATGTGTTAGAGCAAATAAATTATGTTAAAAAAGAAGCGCCCATAAACAATGGCCCTAAAAATGTGTTAGTCATTGGTGCATCGACAGGATATGGTCTTGCTTCTCGCATTACGGCTGCATTTGGCAGTGGCGCAAAGACACTCGGTGTTTTTTTCGAAAAAGAACCAACAGCAGATAGTTTGGCAACGGCCGGCTGGTATAATACCGTTGCTTTTGAAAATGCAGCAAAGGCAGAAGGCTTATACGCAAAAAGTATCAATGGCGATGCTTTTTCTGATGCGATTAAAGAAAAGACCCTGCAAATTTTAAAAGAAGAAATGGGCCCGCTTGATTTGATTATTTATAGTGTTGCTTCTCCAAGAAGAACACATCCTAAAACTGGTCATGTTGCCAAATCGGTTCTAAAACCAATCGGTGCGCCTTATTCAGGTAAGACCCTAGATACTGACAAGGGCGAGGTTAAAAGTATTTCGCTTGAACCTGCGACTAGCGAAGAAATTGCTGATACGGTTCAAGTGATGGGTGGTGAAGATTGGGAAATGTGGATCGATGAACTAAAGAGCGCTAATCTTTTAAATCCTGGCTGTAAAACTGTTTCCTACACGTATATTGGGGCCAAACAAACCTGGCCTATTTATGGCAAAGCAGCCATTGGAAAAGCCAAAGAAGATCTCGATAGAGCAGCCGAATCGCTCAATCAAAAATTAAAAACAAATCAGGGCGAAGCATTTGTAGCAGTAATGAAGGCGATTGTAACGCAAGCAAGCTCTGCGATTCCGATTATGCCGTTGTATATTTCATTACTGTATAAAATCATGAAATCTGCCGGTGTTCACGAAGGGGCGATCCAGCAGGTTTATCGTTTATTTTCCTCGCAAATATACGATGAAAATCGCACGAATGTCGATGACAAAGGCCGTATCCGCTTAGATGATCTAGAACTTCGTTCGGATATTCAGCAGACAGTCGAAACATTGTGGGAAAAAGTCTCAACAGATAATTTAAATGAGTTAACAGATTTTAAAGGATATCAGGCAGACTTTCTAAAATTGTTTGGTTTTGGGATCCCAGCTGTTAATTATGAAGAAGATGTTGAGCACGTTTTGATGTTATAGAAAATGTTCTTGCTAGGCCAAATCACCCGCTTGATATTGCAGCATCGCCAGCATGGCTAAGGCTGCTGTTTCAGTTCTTAGTACGCGAGGACCTAATTGAGTTGGTATAAACTTTTTAGTCACCGCAAAATCGACTTCTTGATCGGTTAAGCCACCTTCTGGTCCAATTAAGACAGCCACTGTGTCTAAATTTTCTGCTTTTTTCAGAGAATTCTCAGCTGTTACATGTAAAACAAAACGGCGACCTTCTTTAGCATTAAATACCCATTCCATCAGTGGGATGGGTGGGTGAATAGTGGGGACAAAAGTGCGCCCACATTGTTCGGCCGCATGGATCGCAATTTTTTTCCAGTGTTCTTGTTTTTTCTGAAGTCGCTCTGCTTTGACCTGCACCACGCATCGTTCTGAAAGCAGTGGAGTGATCTCGTTTACGCCTAGTTCTGTAGCTTTTTGGATCACAAAATCCATTTTTTCTCCCTTCGAAATCACTTGACCTAAATGAATCAACAGAGGAGATTCTAAATTCTTTTCAATTTTTTCAGTGATCTTAACATGAATAGCGCGTCGATTCATCACACTAATGGTTCCGAGATATTCATGGCCATCGCCATTAAATAAAATAATCGAGCGATCTTTTTCAAGTCGTAGCACTGTGCTTAAACGATGGGTTTCTAATGCTTCCAAAATAAGATGTGTGTGTGGATGTAGTGCTCTATCAAGATACAATCGGGGTATTTTCATGATGAACGAGCCAGAGCTTCTTTTAAAGCAATTACCTGATCTTTTTTCTCCCAGGTAAAATCAGCTGTTTCACGACCAAAATGGCCATAGGCGGCTGTTGGGGCATAAATAGGGCGTGATAGATTTAACGTGCTAATCATCCCTGCAGGGCTCAAGTTAAAATGGGCTTTAATTAAAGCCAAAATTTTCTCTATCGGAATATGATGGGTATTAAATGTTTCAATGTTCATAGAAATAGGCTCTGCAATGCCAATAGCATAGGCTAGCTGCAATTCTAAGCGATCGGCAATACCGGCTGCAACCAAATTTTTACAAATATAGCGGGCCATGTAGCTTGCACTTCGATCGACTTTGGAAGGATCTTTACCAGAAAATGCGCCACCCCCATGTCTTGCCATACCGCCATAAGTATCAACAATGATTTTTCTACCCGTTAATCCGCAATCGCCTAAGGGGCCGCCCACCACAAAACGACCAGTGGGATTAATGAAGAATTGCGTTTCTCGCGTCAGATAATAGGCAGGCAAGATGGGTTTAATAATCAATTCCATCACTGCCTCAGCAATTAAAAATTGTGTGACATCCGGTGCATGTTGTGTCGAGAAAACAACAGTTTGAATATGCGTGGGATTGCCATCTTCATAACCAAAAGTGATCTGACATTTGGCATCGGGTCTTAACCAGGGCAAAGTTCCATTTTTACGCAGGAGCGCTTGTCTTTGCATTAATTGATGTGCAAAAAAAATAGGAGCAGGCATAAAGGCTTCTGTCTCAATACAGGCGTAGCCAAACATCGACCCTTGATCACCAGCTCCCTGTGATTGATTGGGTCTCTTATCTACGCCTAAGGCAATATCAGGAGACTGTTCTCCAATCGCATTTAAAACAGCACAAGAATGGCAATCAAAACCCATGTCTGCCTGGGTATAGCCAATCCTCTCGATTGTTTTTCGGGTGATAGATTCTAAATCAACCCAGGTCGTGGTGGATATTTCGCCACCTAGCAGCACCATGCCAGTTTTAACAAAGGTTTCGACAGCAACACGGGCAGTTGGATCGACTGTCAAAATAGCGTCGAGTATGGCATCCGAAATCTGATCGGCAATCTTGTCAGGATGTCCTTCAGAGACTGATTCAGAACTAAATAAAAAAGACTTATCCATATAAACTCTCAGCGCATCAGGGATAGACTATTCTAAAGTATAAGAGGGAATCGATGACAAATACCAAATATCACCAGGTGATTCGTGTGCTTTCAGATAGATTGGTGGCAGCCCAGCGGCCTATTCGAATTTTAGATGCACTAAAGTGGGATGCGAGCGTTGAAGCCGAATTTTTTCAAAAAAACTGCCAAGTATTGCCGAAAGTGTTGAATGCTGAATATTACCAGCAATTTCCTTTAAAATTTGATCCCCAGCAAAAAATTGACGAATTAAGAGCGATTGAAGGGGATATTCGGCGTGAGCTTGGACAGTATAATGGTGCAGGTACCATCATGCAAAGAATGTGTCGGGAATATTGTACCGTGGTGGAAATGTTGCGCGCACGTGGGACAACCAGTTTTACATTACTTTCCCAAGAACTCTACGGTAGCCCTAAAGATGCTTTTTACGCAGGGGCGCCTACTCTAAAAGATTTAGCGCTATTAATTACTGGCGCATTGGCGTCTATTGAAACAAAAACAGAGACTAATCGAGATACAGAGCGTTCAACTAGCGAAGAAGCAGTGCTGAAATTAAGCGCTCGATTATCGCATTATTTTCAAGATGAAAAAGAACCCGTTCGGATTATTTTGAATGACGAAATTGTAGCGGATGCAGCAGCAGGAGCAGAATGCATTAAATTACGTAGAAATGCAGTTTTTAGTGAACGTGAATTACGCATGTTAGAAGTGCATGAAGGGTGGGTCCATTTAGGAACAACTTTGAATGGGTTGCATCAACCTATTTGCACTTTTTTGAGTAAAGGGCCACCTTCTGCAACGATTACTCAAGAAGGTCTAGCGATTATCATGGAGATTTTTACCTTTTCTTCTTACCCAAGTCGGATGCAAAGTTTAACTGATCGCATTATTGCGATTGATATGGCCGAACAAGGCGCTAATTTTTTAGAAGTGTTTAGATTCTTTGAAGAAAAAGGTTTAAGCCAATCCGAAAGTTATGCCAGAACTGTTCGTGTATTTCGGGGGAGCATTGCGACTGGTGGGCCTTTTACGAAAGATTTAGTTTACAACAAAGGCTTTATTTTAATTTATAATTATATCCGTCTAGCCATACAAAAAGGATTATTGAATCGTATTCCACTATTATTTTTGGGGAAAACAACTTTAGAAGATTTACATATATTCGAAGATTTAATGGCAGAAAAAATAGTTGTTTCGCCAAAATATATCCCAGAGCAATTCAAAGATCTGGCTGCTTTAAGTTCTTGGATGTGCTATTCGTTATTTTTAAATCAACTAGATCTCAAACGATTAGCCCAAGAATACAAAGGAATTTTATAGCCCAATAATAAAATACTGCTCGCAATAATACCCATGCCAATCCATAGAGAAACGGTGGTTGGCAATTCTGCAAAACTGACAAAGCCCACTAATATGCTTAATAAAAATTTTGAAAACCCAAAGGGGGTTAAAAACGAAACTTCAGCTAATTGGTAAGCTTTACTAAACGATAAGTGAGCAGCGCTCGCTAATACACCCATCAAAATAAGCCAAGGCAATTGTGTCAGTGATGGCGTTTCCCACTGCAATAAGGCCGGAATTAAAGAGACGGGCGCCATAAAAACAAGCAAATATAGGGCGAGCAGCGTTGGCGATTCCCCTAAATTGGCTAATTTGCGGGTTAATAATTTACTGATAGCCAAAACCAATGCTGAAGACAGTGGAAAGATGACCGCAAAGCCAATCGGGTGTGTGCCGCCGGTCAAGGGAATATCAGGTCTAGAAATAACAAAAGCACCGATGAGGCTTAAGAGAATTGCCAAAAATCGTTGTGCTCCAATGCGTTCTTTTAATAAAACCCAAGCGCCAATCACTGTAAAAATAGGGCCTGTAAAACTTAAAGCCACTCCTTCGGCAATCGGCATCCGGATTAAACTAAGATACCAAAGATAAATACCAAGCACGGCGGTGCCGATGCGAATTATCTGTAGACTCACGTAACGTGTTTTAAAGGTATGTATCGGGAGTTTTAAAGCCCAGGGGATTAAGAACAGCGTGCCAAATAAGTTTTGAAAAAAGATAATCACTTCTAGTGGCAATACCGTGGTTGCGGTTGGAGCACCGCCAGACAAATAGCGCACAATACCATTAATAACGGCAAAACAAGCGCAGGAAAAAATTTTCCACCAGGCGCCTTCCCAGTCTTTTGAAAGTACTTTTTTGACCATCTGGGGATGCTATCACTAAACCGTTGTAGGCGCAAAAACTGGGGGGCGCGTTAGAAAATAATAGATTTTTTGTTGCTTTGATGGTAAGTTGGTTGCTTGTCTTTTTGTGGTGTGGCAGGCAAACGAGAAGTGAGTAGTTATGCGTATTATTTTTTATGATGGGCACATTAATCAAAGCTTGGTAAACGATTATCAAGGGGAGATAGAAGCGTTCGTCGAGGGAGAATCTACACAGGGGGGAGCTCGGTCTGAAAAGGTAGTTGGTGTAGATGATCTCTATAGTTTTCGTTTTAGTCGCCCAGGTCGTGTTCTTTACACCTATTTTTCTCACGAAGGAGAAAAGCATTTTTTTGTGGTCGATATTTTGCCAACACATGATTATGACTCCTCCTCGTATGTCAAACTAAAGCATTATTTAGATAACCTTATTAAGGGTGAGCGTGCAGCTATTATTCGAGAAATAGAGAAAATTAAGAAGGAACAGGAAGAAGAAGCCAAAGCGCAGCAAAGCAGTGCTGAGACTTCTTCAAATTTACGGGCTCGTTATATTCCGGTTCGTGTATTCAAACAAGCCTTAGTTTTTAATGAAGTTCAAGAAAAGTTTTTAAAAGAGCGAACAGAAGGCCCGTGTTCGATAGTAGGTGTTGGGGGTGCTGGTAAGACGAGCGTTGGAACAGCCGTGTTGATGGAGGGATCTAAAAAAGTGGGCTATGAGAGAATCTTATATCTCACCAATAAGAATCATTTGGTTCGTGCGATGAAAGAAGTTTGGGCGGAAAGTGTGGCATCGGTGTACTATCAAGGTACCATGGACATTCTAAGTTTCGCAGAGTTACAGGCAACACCAGAACGCCCTGCTGTTTTTTGGGATAGGGTTGAAGAAATACGAGTATTCACTGGCTGGTTTAAACAAGCAGCTAAAAAGTATCAGCTAGCATTAACACCTGAAAAAGCCTTTGAAGAATTCAGGCTGATAACGGGATATCATGAGCAGGAATATCAACGTCTCGGAGCCAGACAAAGCGGTGTAGTGCTAGAACAACGAACTGCTTATTGGCAAGCTTGTACGGCGTGGGTGCAATATATACAAGACAATTCGCTACCGTTTTATGATTTGCTAGAGATACCTCAACAACAAGAACAATATGATCTGGTCGTAGGAGATGAGGTTCAAAATTGGTCGCACGGAGAAATTAAAGAAGGGGTAGCTTTGGCAAAGCATGGGAATTTTATAGCTTGTTATGATCCCAATCAAAGTATATTCGATGAAAATCCCAAGACAAGTTTTATTAAAGAAACCCTACAAAATGCATCACCTTTGAAAAAAATCCAATCAATAGAATTGATCGGGAGTCATCGTTGTCCAGAGACGACCATGCAGTTGGCTCAGAATATTTTTAGTTTGCGTCATTTGCTGGTCCCTAAACAAAAACAGGAAGTGCCCGTGTCTGTTGTCAAGGGTTTTAAAAAAGGGCAGGTTAGCTGGGTGGATGTTGGAGACAAAGCATCAGAAGATAAACTTCGTGAGCTAAGCCAGCAGGCAGACGTGTGTGTGATAGTCGCTTCAGAAGACTGTAAAAGCGCTGTAAAAGCGGCCTGGGGATTTAAAGATGATCAACTATTTACAGCAGAGGACACGCAGGGCTTGCAATTTAAAACAGTTATTCTATGGGAATTTTTAGGCAAGGAATTTCAAGCAGCCAACCAGCATTTAAAAGAGCAAAGTCAAAACGAAGACGCTCGCTTTAACAAGTTGTGCGCGAAGGCTATCGTGGCAGTGACACGAGCAACAGAAAAAGTGATTGTTTATCAAACAGCCGACAACCATCGGATAGGCAAAGTGGTAGAACAGCTAAAAAACGGTATTGAATTCTCAGACATGGTGGTTAGTGAGAAATCAACTCAAGAAGATTGGGAAAAACGAGCTGTCTACTTTTTTGAGCAGGATAGAGCTGATCTAGCTAAGGCGACATTAGCCCGTCTTGATATTAAAACCGAAATGGAAATAGACAACTGGAAACAAGCGAAAGGTCCTGTTTTTGCTGATGTGGTTATCGAAAGAAGTAACGCTCGTGCTTTAGATGCAGAGCAACCTTCGACAGTCGGTGAGAGTTCTACATCGGTGGGCAGCGCTCTTCAAAATCAGGATAAGATTAAGAAAAAGAAATCGAAAAAATTGCCTCCTTCCAAAGCACTTTTTCCGCAGGAAATTTTAGCCATTAAGGATTTAGGCGAGTTTCAAAAACAACTGGCGTTAATTGATGATATTAATCAACCGTTTTCTGAGGGGAACACTCTCTTGCATTATGCTTATACAGAAAAAATATCAGCGGAAAAATTGAAAATTTTATTAAAAAAGCCAGGGATTAACGCAAATATTCAAAATGGATACAATTATACACCTCTTCATTTTGCTATTATGCATGCTCCATTAGCTACCATACAGTGCTTAACAAAAATGCCAGGAATTAATGTCAATCTCAGAGATAAAGAGGGCCGCTCCCCCATTTACTTAGCTTGCAAACAGAATAATCTGAAAATCCTGGATCATTTATTAACAATACCTGGGATGGATATCAATCTGCTATGTGCTGAAAATAAATCATATCTTCACCTTGCTGTCGATGCAGATTTGACACGAGTGCAGCGTTTGTTAAAGGTGCCAGGGATTAATGTGAATGCAAAAGATAGCCATGGACGCACACCGTTATTTCGAGTCGTTGTCTTTAAGAAGCGAGAATTGGTTAAGCTGTTATTAATGACAGAAAATATTGAGCCTGATAGCCAAGATCACGAGAACCGTTCCCCCTTAATGATAGCAGTTTTAGAAGGAGATTTAGAGACAGTAAGGGATTTTTTAGAGCTTGCTTTGGGAAAAATTGATATCAATTACAATTATGCCCGTGTTGGCACCTATTTGCATATGGCTGTTGAGTACGGGTATTTAGAGATAGTCAATATTTTATTAAGTATCCCTAATATTGATGTCACTATCCGAAATAGTGAAGGCTTAACTCCTCTCGACTTAGCCTTCAGAAATGACAAAAAAGAAATAGCTATCCTTTTGTTAGAACATCATCAGCATGTACTCAATACCCAGGTGATGTATCCCGCGATTAAGCAAGACGTGTCATGGTTGCCAATCCTTGACAAACGAAAAATAATAAGCTGGATCTACCAAGATCCATCAGATGATTCCACTCCCTTAATGTGGGTGTGTAAAGACACATCTCTTCCCAACGATAAAAAGTATGATTTGGTTGTTAGTGCAATGGCTATGGGTGGGAATGTGAGTGCCAAAGATCGACAAGATCGTACTGCTTTGTTTTTTGCTTGTTTTTTCTCGAATAAAGGAGCCATACGTGCCTTTTTGGAGCGCCCTGATTACCAAGAGAACTTTATAGGTGTCTTTGAAGGTGTATCGTGGAAAACAAGAGGAATTTTAATACAGAAAATGACAAGCGTTAAAGATTTGTTACCAAGAGAGATTAAAGAGAATTTTGGTGGAATTATAGGAGCACAAAAACCTGAGCAAATATTGGCTGAGCTTTTTGAGCTTGAAAATTTAGAGGAATTTGAAAGACGAGTTAAGATGTTTGGAGATATCAATCAGAAAATTTTTACAGCTGAATACACATTGTTAAGTTATGCCTGTTATAAAAATGTAGCAGCAGAAAAAATTCAGATCTTATTGAAGATGCCAGGCATTAATGTTAATCATAAAGATAGATCTAACTATAGCGCTTTAGAGCTAGCTTTTACTGAAGGATCTTTAGAAACAATAAGGCTTTTATTATCAGTGCCTGGTATTGATGTTTCCTGTATTACGAGTGATATGCTTTCTACACCAATGCGTAGCATTGATTGGAATTATCAATCAGCGTCTGATAAGACTACATTACTGATGTGGGTTTGTAAAATGCCAGCCAGGGCGGCAACAGAAGAAGAAAATAAAGCATCATTTGCAATACGTTTAATACAGCACGGATCTATGAATGTGACTCTAAAAGATGCTCATGGGTATACGGCTTTATTTTATGCTTGCCAAGCTAAAAGCATGAACATTGTCAAATATTTTCTCCAATTTATGCCATTAAATTTTCGAAATAGTTTCGAGAACATCAAAAACCCCGAAAATGATGTTTTCTCAGAGACGCTCTACGGCATTATTCCTCATATCAGGGATTCTCTCTTGCTTCGAAAACTTCGAGAGATGATGGAGAATTTTGCGCCTAAGGAAAATATGCTTTACCTGTTTGAACGGACTAAAAGCCCCAGCCCTCCTTCTTCGCCCACACTCATTTCTAAGAGCTTTGGTGTTTCCCAACAAAATGGCCAAATGAATTAGGGCCTTCTGCTCAAAAATTTATAATGTTTTACAGGCATGGTACACTGCTTGCTTTAAACAGACGTTATGAGTTAGTTAGGAGGTCTTCACCTATGCCCTCTCGCATAGAACTTGCCAATGCTATTCGTGTATTAAGTATGGATGCTGTGCAAAAGGCCAATTCGGGCCATCCGGGTATGCCAATGGGCATGGCCGATATTGCTGAAGTGCTTTGGAATGATTTCTTAAAACATAACCCTTTAAACCCTGCTTGGATAAATCGCGATCGATTTATCTTATCTAATGGGCATGGGTCGATGCTGCAGTATGCTTTATTGTATTTAAGTGGCTATGAAGTTTCTATTGAAGATTTAAAGCAATTTCGACAATTACATTCCAGAACTCCAGGGCATCCTGAACACGCCTGCTTACCAGGCGTTGAAACAACTACGGGGCCCTTAGGACAAGGATTAGCCAATGCCGTTGGGATGGCGCTAGCAGAAGCGATATTAGCGACGACATTTAACCGAACCTCATATCCAATCATTGATCATCATACCTATTGTTTTGTGGGAGATGGTTGTTTAATGGAAGGAATTTCACATGAGGTTGCATCTTTTGCGGGCACTTTAGGCTTAGGAAAACTCATTGTTTTTTGGGATGATAATGGTATTTCTATCGATGGGGTAGTCGCTCCTTGGTTTTCTGAAGACACAGCTGCTCGTTTTAAAGCCTATCATTGGCAGGTGATAGCAGGAGTGGATGGGCATGATTCGGATGCTATTCAGGCAGCAATTTTGCAAGCCAAAACCGAAACAGAAAAACCAACCTTAATTTGCTGTAAAACAACGATTGGTTTTGGTGCGCCTAATTTAGCAGGTACCGAAAAATGTCATGGTTCTCCACTGGGCGCTGCAGAAATCGTTTTGGCGCGAGAAAAATTAAATTGGACGACAGAGCCCTTTGTCATTCCAGCAGACATTAAAACTGCTTGGGATGCACAAAAAAAAGGCAAAGTATTAGAAATAACCTGGCAGACGCAATATGATGCGTATGCGAAAGCCTACCCTGAATTAGCAGTAGCATTAACCAGTCGCTTAAAAGGCAAATTGCCAGTTGAGATGATGCAATCTTTTGAAAAATTAATCAAAAATATTGAAATAAAAAAAGAAAACATTTCAACTCGCAAAGCGTCACAAAATGTATTGAATTTTTTAAGCGAACATCTTCCAGGGTTGCTCGGAGGCTCTGCCGATTTATCAGAATCGGTCGCGACTTTTAGCACACATTCTAAATCGATTTCGCCTAAAAATTTTCAAGGGAACTATATTCATTATGGGGTGAGAGAATTTGGAATGTCTGCCATGATGAATGGGATTGCGCTACATGGTGGATTTATTCCCTATGGCGGGACCTTTCTCACTTTTTTAGATTATGCGAGAAACGCGGTGCGTTTAGCAGCATTGATGAAACAACGCGTTATTTTTGTATATAGCCATGATTCGATTGGTTTAGGTGAAGATGGGCCGACGCACCAGCCGATTGAGCATTTAAGTATGCTCAGAAATACGCCGAATATGTCAGTCTGGCGTCCGATGGATGCGACTGAAACCGCTGTTGCTTGGCAGATGGCGTTACAGCGAGCAGAGGGGCCAACCAGTATTATTTTAACGCGACAAAATACCGTACACCAGCCCAAAACCACCGAGCAAATGGACGCTATATCGAAAGGCGCTTATATTTTAAGAGAGCCAAGGGGCGTGATAGACGCGATTATTATCGGGACGGGATCAGAGGTTTCTTTGGCCGTTTTAGCGGCAGAACAGTTAGAAGCTATTGGGTATCAAGTACGAGTGGTGTCCATGCCTTCAGCAGATGCTTTTAAGCGGCAAACTGCCGCTTATCGCGAGTCAGTGTTGCCGTTTTCTGTCAAGTATCGTGTGTCTGTCGAGGCGGCGAGTACACAAGATTGGTACCAGTGGATTGGCTTGGAGGGTGTTGCGATCGGAATCGATCGATATGGCGAATCAGCCCCTGCTAAAGCAGTCTATGAAGCGTTAGGGGTTACTGTTGAAAATATTATTTCAACAGTCCAAGCATTAGTGCAGAGGAGTTAAGATTAATGAGCATTAAAGTTGCGATTAATGGATATGGCAGAATTGGACGAAATATCTTAAGAGCCTTGTATGAATCGGGAAAGAGATCAGAAGTTGAAATCGTGGCTATTAATGATTTAGGGGACACGAAAACCAATGCTCATTTAACCCAATACGACTCTACGCATGGGCCTTTTAAAGGGAGCGTTAGTTTTACCGAAAACACTTTAATCATTAATCAGGATCGCATTCAAGTTTTCTCCGAAAGAAACCCAGAAAAGTTACCGTGGACAACATTAGGGATAGATGTTGTTTTAGAATGTACCGGACATTTTGCCAGCAAAGAAAAAGCCGCGGTTCATTTAAAAGCGGGTGCTAAAAAAGTATTAATTTCAGCGCCTGCTGGGAGTGATTTACCGACGATTGTGTATGGAGTAAACCATCAAATATTAACTGAAAAAGATACGATTGTATCGAATGCTTCTTGCACAACCAATTGTTTAGCACCTTTGGCGAAACCTTTGCATGCTGCCTTAGGCATCGAAAGTGGCTTAATGACAACTATTCATGCTTTTACGAACGATCAAGTGTTAGTAGATGTGTATCATCCAGATTTAAGACGGGCGAGATCGGCAACGCAATCGATGATCCCGACAAAAACAGGGGCAGCGCTGTCGGTTGGATTAGTTTTGCCAGAATTAAATGGCAAGCTAGATGGATTTGCCATGCGCGTCCCCGTGCTAAATGTTTCAGTGGTCGATCTTAGCTTTATTGCCAAACGAGACACGACTGTTTTAGAAGTGAATCAAATCATTAAAAATGCGTCTTTGGGTGAGTTAAAAGGCATTTTAGCCTATAACGAAGCGCCATTGGTTTCGATCGACTTTAATCATCATCCGGCTTCTTCTATTTTTGATGCCAGCGAAACAAAAGTCATTGGAAAATTAGTCAAAGTATTGGCTTGGTATGATAACGAGTGGGGATTTTCTAACCGTATGCTAGATACAGCATTAGTGTTGGCCCATGCTTGAGATGACAGCGGTTGCTTTAAGCAAGCGACGGGTGTTAATCCGGGTTGATCTAAACGTTCCCTTACAATCAGGAAAAATTTTGGATGATACGCGCATCCGCGCAATCATTCCAACGATTGAATGGGCCTTAAAAGCTCAGGCTAAAATCATTTTATTATCACATTTAGGCAGACCCATAGAGGGAGAATACACGCCGGCGCTTTCTTTGGAGCCGGTAGCTACTCATCTGGAAAAATTATTAAAAAGACCTGTGCATTTTAAGCGAGATTGGTTAGAAGGATTTTTAATCTCTCCGGGAGAAATTGTCTTATGTGAAAATGTCCGCTTTAATGTGGGCGAAGAAGCAAATGATTTAATATTAGCGAAGAAAATGGCAAGCCTTTGCGATGTGTTTGTGATGGATGCCTTTGGCACTGCGCACCGAGCACAAGCTTCTACGGTTGGACTTGCACAATTTGCTCCAGTCGCGGTTGCAGGCCCGCTGTTAGTCGCCGAATTAAAGGCCTTAAAACAAGCTTTAGAAGAAGCAAAGGCGCCAGTTGTGGCCATTGTGGGAGGCGCAAAAGTATCGGACAAATTAAAAGTATTAAAATATTTAATCCCTAAAATAAATACCTTAATTGTCGGAGGCGGTATCGCAAATACCTTGCTGGCTGCAGTAGGATATTCTATAGGTTCTTCTTTATATGAACCATTGTTTTTGGAAGAAGCAAAAGCCCTATTCGCATTAGCAAAAAAATATGCAGTGAATATTGAATTACCACTCGATGTGACAGTGGCGCCCGACTTAACAGCACTCGATAGAGTTCGAATTTTTTCTTTAAACGAAGAGGCAAGATTATTAGCGAATATTCAACCAGATGAAAAAATATTAGATGTGGGTCCAAACACTTGTCAACATTATGCCAAAATTCTTCAACACGCTAGTACTGTTCTTTGGAATGGGCCATTAGGGGTATTCGAAGTGGAGGCATTCGGGCAAGGGACAAAAAGTCTTGCTGAGGCTATTGCTAAATCAGCTGCCTTTTCGATTGCGGGTGGTGGTGAAACATTAGCAGCGATAGAAAAATATGGTGTTCAACAGGGTATTTCTTATATTTCTACAGGTGGGGGTGCTTTTTTAGAGTATTTAGAAGGAAAAACATTACCTGCGGTTGCGGCTTTAGAGGCACGTAGTACAATGAATTAAGTTCAGCGCAAGTTTTTGGATTCAAATCCCCCCGCCGTGCTCGTTGCACTCGCAGCGTCGCCCCCCTTTTTCAAAGGGGATGATTTCACATTTCCACTTTCTTGTATAAAAAGGTTAATGCTATCCACAACCTCTGAAAGGATTCTCATCAGATATCCCTCTTACCATAATAAAATTTTATTCAAGCATCATTCATAAGATTAGTTAATCCCCTTTGAAAAAGGGGGTCGACGCTGCGAGTGCAACGAGCACGGCGGGGGGATTTGAATCCAAAAACTTGCGCTGAACTTAATTCAAACATATGCCTTACAATTCTTCGATTCAAAAGAGGTTATCGTTTAACTGAGTGCCATCCGTGCCTGACACCAACCAGTGGCGCAATACCACTCACCCAAAAACCCATCGCAAAATACGCAACAAAAACACTAAGAGCTTGGGGTGGATGAGGAATACACCCTAAAAATAAAAATTGAATAGCCAATATGCCTAAGAGCGCAACAGTAATTTGGATCAGTTTTATTCTAAGTGACGAAGCGATTGTGCCGATTTTACTTTGCAAAAGCCAGCCTAACGAGAATCCAACTAGCGATCCTTCTGCCAACCAAAGCGAGAGAGAGTCACGCGTATTATAAATAAGCAGTGGAATACTAATAAGGGCTAAAATAAGCCCAGAAGCTGAAATGTATAAGCGAAAAAAAGGTGTTTTCAGTAATGAGGCATAACAAAAAATGGTTAGCGATCCAAAGAGTAAAGCGCCTAATATATCGCGTAGGATATGGTAATTAAAATGTATCAGACCAAAAGCAATGCCGCTTAATAAGAAAGCAATAAAAAGCCAGAGATATTTATGGCGAAATTCAAAACCTATCCAACACCAAAATACCACGGCAGTTTGCATGTGGCCACTGGGAAAAGCAAAGCCTGTGCCCATCTCAGCAGGGCGAGGAATTTGCCAAATGGATTTGAGAAAGGCATTGAAGATCATGGTAAATAATAAGAGACATAAGGCTTTGGCAAAGATGTTTCGTTTAAATCCTAAATATCCTAAGGTTGTTAGTAGGATCACCATGCTTTCGTGGGAGAAGAAAAGGAATCCTTTTGCAATGAGAGCACTAGCAGAGGTTATCACGGTAGGTATAGACTCCTGATGGGGTAACGAGAATGAGTATATTATAAAACTAATGCATTGGGGAGGGTGGCGCGAAGCGCTGGGTGAGAGTAAAATGAAATATGAATAAACACAACAGGCGAAAAAGGAAATAAGGCAGTGTTAAAGCGCACGAAAATTATTGCGACCTTAGGTCCTGCGACCAGCGAGAGAGAAACGCTGCAACGTTTAATCGCAGCAGGGGTGGATGTGGTCCGTGTCAATCTTTCTCACGGGAGTATCAGTGCTCATCAGGCACAGGTGGAAGGTACACGAGCGGCTGCGAAGGCCTTAGGTAAAGAAGTCGGGATCATGATCGATCTGCAAGGTCCTAAGATTCGCATTGCGGGATTCAAAGAGCCTTTTGTATACCTAGAAAATGGTGCATCGTTTATTCTCGATGCGCACTTAGAGAAAAACGCTGGCACAAAAGAAATCGTCGGTGTTGATTACAAAAATCTACCGAACGAAGTCAAACCACGAGATATGTTATTACTAGATGATGGGCTTATTTTATTGTCCGTTGAGAAGGTAGAGAAAGATAAAATATATTGTAAAGTTCAATTGGGTGGAAAATTATCAAGCCATAAAGGCATTAATCGCCGCGGAGGAGGTTTAACGGCAGAACCTCTCACCGCTAAAGATCGCGCCGACATTCAATTTGCCGCTAAAATACAGGCAGATTATGTAGCGGTTTCCTTTCCAAGAAGTGCGGAAGATATTCGAAATACCCGTGCTTTATTAGTGAAAGCGGGGAGTAAAGCCGGGATTATTGCTAAAATTGAACGTGTAGAAGCAGTTGCTGCGATAGAAGAAATGATTGAAGCATCAGATGGAGTGATGGTTGCGCGTGGAGATCTCGGGGTGGAGATTGGATATGCCGAATTGCCGGCTGTTCAGAAGCATATTATTAGTCGTGCTAGAGCTTTAAATCGCCCTGTGATTACCGCAACACAGATGATGGAATCAATGGTACAGCATCCTATTCCAACGCGTGCAGAAGTGTCGGATGTGGCGAACGCTGTTTTAGATGGTACCGATGCGGTGATGTTGTCTGCGGAAACAGCTTCAGGGCATTTTCCAGTAGAAGCTGTCTTAGCCATGCAAGAAGTCTGTTTAGCTGCCGAGCGGCAAAAAGTCACCCAAGTCTCGCATCATCGACTCGATTCACGATTTACCCGAGTAGATGAATCAATTGCAATGGCGGCTATGTATGTGGCAAATCATATTGATACAAAGTGCATTGTGGCTTTAACAGAAACAGGAAAGACCCCCCTTTGGATGTCTCGTATTCGCTCCGGTATCCCTATCTATGGCTTAAGTCGGCATGCAGAGGCTAGGGGTCGGATGACGCTTTATCGAGGGGTTTACCCGGTACACTTCGATGTTACCCAACAGGCCACGATTGACGTGGTGCATGACGTGATTGAAGCCTTATTAAGCTTGAAAGCCATCCAAAAAGGGGATCGCCTGATCCTCACAAAAGGTGATATGATGGGCGATGAAGGCGGCTCCAATACGCTTAAAGTAGTCACCGTCTAAAGAGAAGGAAAAAAAATGGCTTTAATTTCTTTACGTCAATTATTAGATCATGCTGCCGAGAACCAATATGGTGTTCCTGCTTTTAATGTGAACAATTTGGAACAAATTCGTGCGATTATGGAAGCTGCAGAAGTGACACAAAGTCCGGTGATTGTGCAAGCCTCCGCGGGCGCCAGACAATATGCAGGATCTAATTTTTTGAAACATTTAATTTTAGCAGCCATAGAAGAATTTCCACATATCCCTGTGTGTATGCATCAAGATCATGGGGCTTCTCCCGCGGTTTGTCAGCGTTCGATTCAATTAGGATTTAGCTCAGTGATGATGGATGGATCACTGGAAGATGATATGAAAACACCTTCTGATTACGCCTATAATGTGCGTGTGACAGCAGAAGTCGTTCGGATGGCACATGCCTGCGGTGTTTCTGTTGAAGGAGAAATTGGCTGCTTAGGATCCTTGGAGAGTGGCTTAGCTGCAGAAGAAGATGGTTCTGGTGCACACGGGCATTTATCAAGAGAAATGCTGTTAACCGATCCGACTGAGGCTGAAAATTTTGTCAAAGAAACAAAAGTAGATGCTTTAGCCATCGCGATTGGAACCAGCCATGGCGCCTATAAATTTAAACGCCCACCCACTGGTGAAGTGTTAGTGATGGAAAGAATTAAAGAGCTTAATCGTCGTTTACCCAATACGCATTTAGTGATGCACGGATCGTCCACTGTACCAGCCGATTGGTTAAAAATTATTAATGAATATGGTGGCAATATTCCCGAAACTTATGGGGTGCCGGTTGCAGAAATTCAACAAGGCATTAAGTATGGCGTTCGAAAAATTAATATCGATACTGATTTAAGACTGGCTGCAACGGGTGCTATTCGACAATATTTAGGAAAAAACCCAGCAGAATTTGATCCCCGTAAATATAATCAACCAGCGATGAAAGCGATGAAAGAGATTTGTATTGCACGATACGAAGCTTTTGGCACAGCAGGACATGCGCCTCATATTAAACCTCTCGCTTTAGAAAAGATGGCCGAACGTTATGCAAAAGGCGAATGGCTTAAATAAAGCCGCATCCAATCAATCGTGTCAATATTATTCGCAGCTTGCGATGGTCTTTATTACTTTATTGTTAACCACCAATGTTGTTGGCGAAAAGCCGATTGATTTTGGTTGGCTGATTATCCCTGCTGGACTTCTTTTATTTCCCGGTACGTATTTATTGGGGGATGTGTTAACCGAAATCTATGGTTTTAAGCAAGCCAGACGCGTGGTGTGGATGGGCATGTTTTGTAATTTATTTATGGGGATCATGTGTCGCTGTATGGCAGTCTTGCCTGCCTCGGATGCCTGGGTACACCATGAAGCCTATGCCCAAGTATTAACCAGTTCTAGCCGATTAATGGCCATTTCTAGTTTAAGTTATTTTGCCGGCGAATGGATTAATGCCTATATTGTCGCTACTTTAAAAGAAAAAATGGCGGGTCGTTTCTTTTGGGCAAGAGCTTTGTGTGGCAGTTGGATCGGAGAGGCAGTGGATAGTGCGATCTTTATTCCGCTCGCTTTTTATCCCATTATGTCGACCGATCAATTACTAAAATTTATGTTATTTTGCTACTCGTTTAAAGTCGTCTACTCGTTTGTCACGATTCCTATCGCCAGTAAACTAGTGAGTATTCTAAAAGCTAAGAATACTCACCAGAGAGTGAACGGCGACGTGTAACAACAGGATCACTTTCTGATGTTGCTACCACGGCAGTAGTATTCGCTGATTGTTGTTGAAGCAGCATACCGCGATTCTCTCCCGATGCGGGACTTGAAGCAGAAGCGGATTGTTGTGCTAATTTCAGGCGCGCTAATTCTTCTTGCGTGACACGAAGTTGTTCCTGTAATGCCTGATGCTTTCCTGCCAGAAATTGATTAACCGCTTTAGGATTACCGCCGGTCATTAAGCTGTGATATTCGGTTAAAGCGACTTTACAATTTTCTGCATCTAAACGTGCTTGAATGAGAATTGTCTGAATATTACTAGCAGATTGCTCTGCAGCAGCACAAGCAACTCTACCAGCTTCAAGCGCATGGTCAGGAACAGGTTCATTATTAGAAGGGCTGAGAATGCCTCGGTTATCGCGGACTATTTGAAGCTGTAATTGAACAGCTTGTGCGGCGGATTCAAGCGCTTGTTGTAATCCCCTCGCTATTGCGAATTTATCATCTGCTAACTTAAATTGCGCTGATACTTCTTCCGATAACTGGGCTGTCTCTTCAAGTGTTGGTTTAGAAATGGTTTTAGCTGCAAAGGTGCTCTGAATATCACCAACCAGTTGTTGGATTTCATCTGTAGCTTGTTCTGCCGATGTTAAAGCGACTTTGGCTCGGTTTCTTTCATCATCGAGTTGCGCTCTTAAAACCGCGGCATCAGCTTGATCAGCTGCGCGTTCTACAACCTTTTCGACTTGTTTTCCAATACGGTTCGCTTCTCTTTTGAGTTTATCGCCGAATTTACCCATCATCATTCTCCCCACTAGAACAAAAACAGTACATTAATAAAACTAACATGGCTCTTATTCTAACATAAATAGAAATAAGCGGCGCTGATCAGATGTCCACTATTTTCGCAGCAAGGGGCTGTTTTTTCTCCCCAAATGCTTGAGGAGAAGGTTTTGTTTATGACTGCTGCTTTTCGATTTTCTTAAACTCAATCTCATTCAAATGTTTGATTGCCCACAACCATACACCGATGATCACAAACATAATCACGCCAATATGAGGGGTAACAGCCGACAGAGAACCAAAGATGGTAATAAGCCCTAACTGCATCCCAGAGCCTGTTGCTTTGCCAAGTCTGGCGCCCACGGTATCGATAGCGGCTTTCCCTTTGACTTTAGATTCTTGATCGAGGGAAATGTAAGCCATTTCTTTAGTAGGATCGAACAGGGAGTATTTCGCGGCTTTGCTCATCACGTTTTGTGCGGTTCCAAAAAGAACAGCCACAAATAACGGACTTAAGCCCATTGTCATTAAAAGAGGAGAGAGTGGTTCTTTAAAGATAATAAAGCCAAAGAAGCCAGCACCTGTTATTAGCAGGACAATTGGGGTGATATAGGCGGCCACTGCCCATCCAAATCGTCGGAGGATATTACTAGATACAAACAACATCATTAAGATAGTCGTTGCGCCTAATATGGTGGAGTAAGTCCCCATAAAGCTTAAATATTCTGCTTTATTTGGATACAGCAGTTTTAATTGCCCTTTCCAAGTCACTTCTAATAAATTAATAGAAATATTGTAAGCTAAGACTAATAAGGCGATGCACAGAATATAACGAGAGCGCGCTAAAAAGAGAAAGCTCTCTTTCATCGACATTTTAGGTTTATCTTTTTTAACACGGACTTGTTCTGTTTGATCGTAAAATCGTGCATCGGTGAGGACATTTCGATTGATCCAGCGATAGATCACCATCACACAAAGACTGGAAATAATGGAAATTGTCATTAAGTAATTTAAAGGTGTTTGCCAAGGATCGCCTGCCACTTCGGGACCGCTTTGTAATTGCGCAATATAAGTGGCTGCAGGGCCTGCTGCCATTAAGGCTAAATTAGCGCCCAAACCAAACAAAGCATAAAAGCGTTTTGCTTCGGTGACCCGAGTAATATCGTTAGCAAAGCCCCAAAACAGCAATGACAAAATGAAGCTGCCCCAAAGTTCGGCAAAGATATAAAATAAGGAATAGGTCCAGTTGCGAAAAGTAGCGACTAAGCCTGAAAATCCATCGGGCAAATAAGCTTGCAGTTGATCGGCCAGGGTCGTGGGGTGTAAAAATTCTTTGCCAGGATAAAGAACAGTGGCGAACAAAGCAAAAAAGAGAATAAATGGTGTTACTGTTGCATAGAACAATTTTTCTTTAGAAAGAATATTGCTGAGTTTTGCATAAATGAGCATAAAGATGATCGCAGCGGGGACGACACCGGCTACCTTTAAGAAGGGGATGGCTTCTGCACCAGAACCAGGGGCTGTAATCAATAAAGCATCTTTGGTGTTTCTAAGAACGCTATAAACAAAAGAGATAAAAAAGAACATGAAGAACATCGGAAGTAATTTTTTTAATTCGTGACCATGGATCGGCCAAAAAAATGAACGCCATTTCCCGAATTCAACCGATGCAATTTTTGTCATTATAATCCCCAAATTTTGAAATATTTTCGCGTAATATTACAACAGAATCCGCCAAAAGTAAAGGCATGAAAGGGAGAAATGCCTATTGAAATCAGAAAATACGCCTATTTTTAATGGAGCTTACACGCAATTACGCAGGATGTTTGGCTAACACTTTGACCCCTCGTTCGGTACTGATCAAGATTGTATCTGCACCTTTATCAGCAAATAATCCATTAGCAACCACGCCAGGAATATTGTTGAGCATTTTTTCGAGATGAATAGGCTCTAATATTTCAAAGTGATGAACATCTAAAATAATATTGCCATTATCGGTTTGGACATGTTGTCGATAGACAGGATTTCCACCGAGTTTAACTATCTCGCGTGCCACATAACTACGAGCCATTGGAATGACTTCAATCGGAATAGGAAATTCCCCAAAAACTTTTACTTCTTTCGATTCAGCTACGATACAAATAAACGTCGCACTGGCGGCTGCTAAAATTTTCTCTCGTGTTAATGCGCCGCCGCCGCCTTTGACTAACTGATGGTGAATATTGTAAGCATCGGCGCTATCGACATAGAGCGTCGGCGTTCCTACCGCGTTTAAATCAAACACAGGAATGCCCAGGGCCTTTAAACGTGCTTCAGTCGCGAGAGAGCTGGCAACAGCGCCTTCTAGTCGATGTTTAATTAAGGCGAGATAGTCAATAAAATAATTAACCGTGCTACCTGTCCCAACCCCTAGGATTGCTTGCTCTGGGATATAGTCGAGAACGGCTTTTGCGACAGCTTTTTTATGCTCATCAGAGGTCATGGGCTTAAGTTCCTTTTAGGCTGATAATAAAAGCCCATTCTGTTGCAGAAACAGGCGTAATAGATAAACGATTACCTGGTTTTAGCAAAACCATTGTTTGTAAGGGGGGAATGTTTTTTAAAATCCGAAGTGGGATAATGTCGTTAAATTTTTCTATCAAGCGTACACTCACCATCCACCAGCGCGGGATGGCTTTGGTACTTTTGGGATCAAAGTAAGGTGAGTTAGGATCGAGTGCGCTGAGATCAGGATGACACTCTTTGACTACCTCCATAACCCCTGTGATGCCGGGAGTTTCGCAACTAGAATGATAAAAAAAGATGCGATCACCCATTTTCATTTGATCACGCATATAATTTCGGGCTTGATAATTGCGCACCCCTTCCCAATGGTCGGTCTGTTGAGGAGCTCGTTGTAGATCATCAATGCTAAAAGTGTGGGGCTCTGATTTCATCAACCAATAGTTCATAGGGAGAGATACCGACTTTCTGTTAAAACGCCATTTAAAGTAATATCCCAAGCTTCTTGAGGGACAACATCGATTTCTTGTAGATCGTAGGCTAATCCTAATAAAAAGGGTTTTTGAGTTGTTCTAGGGTTGCTGAGATTATTTAAAAATGAAAAAGTATAATCATAGTAACCTTTACCCATGCCTAAGCGTCGACAAAAACGATCAAAAGCCACCAAGGGGACTAATACTAAGTCAAAATCGGTTAGTGGTAGAGATTTTTTTGTCTGGAGTGCTGGTTCTAAAAGACCAAAATGATTGACTGTTAATAAATCTTCTTTGCGATATTCTGCAAAACATAATTGTCTCTCTTGCGTGGGATCAAGAATCGGCAAATACCATTTTTTTCCTGCTTGAATGGTTTTTTCAAGCATAGGGAGCGGGGATATTTCTCCCTTAGCTGGCCAATAACCAGCGACATGGTGGCTCTGTTCAAATAAGGGGAGCGTTAAAAAATGGTGCAGTAATTGTTGTGCTTTTTCGTGTTGTGCAGCGGGCGAGAGCTGTTGTCGTTCGGTCTGCAAACGTTTTCTAAAAGTCGCTTTTAAGTCAACAATTTCTTGTATCATTTAGATTAGGGTGGCGCTTCCCAAATTGCCGCAAGCACAGTGTCTCTCGAACCCACGGGTTCAAGTGGGGGCCAGAAGTGTCGTTTCAGGCGTTCTACTCAAGGCAGACTAAGCACAACAACGACAACAGAACGGCCCCCGCATTTTTGCTTATCGGCTCAAGATGTTTAGCTGTGCTTGCCAACATTCGAGAAGAGCGCCATAAACTGGTTTTTCCTTAGCTTTGTTAAACTTCCTCATGTGACCGGGGATGATGGGGGAGCGCTTCATCTATTTTATTTTGTAAGCGCTGGATCTGTTCAGTGACAGATTGGACATATTCTTCTTTCTGATGTCGAAATAAAAGTAATTCATGCGCAATATTTAGAGCTGCCATCATAGCCATCCGCTCAAGGCCCACCACGCGCCCACTGCTCCTAATCTCCCGAATTTTTTGATCGAGATAGCGGGCAGCTTCAGACAAATGGGTTTCAGATCCTGCTGGACAATTGACTCGGTACTCTTTATTCAAAATTTTAACGGCGACAGGTTTCAGGGTACTCACAATAGAATTCTCTTTTCAGTGACGATTCTTATCACCAGAATAGAGCGACTTGTGAGGCGGGTCAATTGGATTATTTTAAATTAGTGTTATTTAAATTGCTTAGTTATCAATCTCAATGGCTACCCAAAAACGACTATGCTGAAGAGAATAGCCAGTGTTAGGATACGAAAGATGACAACAACACTTGAAATAACCCACGAAGAATGGAGGCAGCGTCGCCAGCAATTGGCTGATCAAATGCCAAAAAACAGCATTGCTTTATTGTCGGGTGCCAAACAAATGATCCGCAATAATGATACGGCCTATCCTTTTCGGCAAGACAGTGATTTTTATTATGTGACGGGCTTTGCGGAGCCTGGGGCTTTTTTTATCTTGCGAAAAAACCAAGATGGAACCCATGATAGTATCCTTTTTTGTGAAATTTTGTCTTTGGAACAAGAAAAATGGATCGGAAAAAAAAGGGGCGTGGCTGAAGCAATTTCTGAATGTGGGATGGATGAGGCTTATTCTGCTAGCGAATTAGAGGATAGATTGCCTGTCTTGTCGGCAGGGTACGAGACATGGATGGATTTTAAAGCTTTGATCCACGAACAGCGCTTAATCAAAAGTCCCACAGAAATTGCTCTGATGCAAAAAGCGGCGGATATTTCGGCAGAAGCGCATATTGCTGTGATGCAACACTGTCAACCACAACAGAGAGAACTTGATCTCGAAGGGGTATTTGTTGCAAAAGCGTATCAAGCGGGCTGCCGCTTCATGGCTTATATGCCGATTGTTGGCGGAGGAGCTAATGCCTGCACTTTGCACTATACGCGAAATGATCAAAAGCTTCAGGCAGGTGATTTGGTCTTAGTCGATGCGGCTGTAGAATATAAAAATTATGCAGCGGATATTACTCGGACTTTTCCAGTGAATGGCAAATTTAGTCTGGAGCAGATCTTAATTTATGAATGCGTTTTAAAAGCGCAGGTCGCAGTAATTGATAGTATTCGGCCAGGAATATTATGGGGATCTTTGCAGAATATTGCGGTTCAGCAATTAGTTCTGGGCTTAGTTTCTCTTGGTCTTTTAAAAGGTCGAGTCGAAGATTTAATTGCTGCAAAAGCGCATAAAATTTTCTATATGCATGGGAGTGGGCATTGGCTGGGATTAGATGTGCACGATGCAGGTTCTTATCAGTTCAACGGAGAATCGCGTGTCCTGCAGGCTGGTATGGTATTAACTGTGGAACCAGGCCTTTATCTTGCGCCAGATGAATTATCGATTGAGGCGCGTTGGCGGGGGATTGGTGTCAGAATAGAAGATGATGTGCTAGTGACGGAGACGGGTGCACGCGTGTTAAGCCAAAAAGTGCCTAAAACCGTCGCAGAAATCGAGCGCTTGATGCAGACTGCTCCTTAAAAGTATCATAGTGCCATGAAAGCATTTGATGTCATTATCGTGGGAGGAGGGTTAGTGGGTACAAGCCTTGCTTGTGCGTTAGCAAATCAACCTTGTCGTGTTGCCTTAATTGATCAAAAAGCACTCTTGCCGGCTGAGCAAAATGATGCAGCTAAAGCGATTGCTTTGTCCTGGCCAAGCATTATGTGTCTGAAAACCATGAATGTCTGGCCTGCGATTTTTTCACATCTCTCTCCGATTGTGAGGGTTCATCTTTCAAAACAACATCATTTTGGCGCTGTTGATTTATCAGCGACAGAAGCAGGCTTACCTTTTTTAGGGGGAGTCATTGATGCAGGTTTACTCAATAACGCTTTATTAGAAAGAGTAAAAGCATTGTCTAATGTCAGTCTTTTTCAACCGGATGCGATCGAAAAGATGCAAAAAAAAGAAACTGTTTGGGAATTGTTGTTGACATCGCAAACAGCACTCAGCGCACCGCTGGTTGTGGCCGCTGATGGCGCGCATTCACCGCTTAGAAAAGCACAAGGGATCCGCCATCAAAGTCATGATTATCAACAAACCGCCATCGTCGCAGAAATCGAACTCTTAAACGCGCAATCGGGGATTGCTTTTGAGCATTTTCTAGAAACAGGGGCTATTGCTTTGTTGCCCGGGGGTAAAAATCGTCTAAAGAGTATTTGGGTGATGCCAACTGAGGCAGCAGAAACCCTGAAAAATATTTCAGATCTTGCTTATTTAAAAAAACTACAAACCCAATGTGGTTCTAGATTACAACACTTTGCAACAATAGGGCGTCGATTTTTTTATCCTTTATCATCATCTATTGCAGAATCACTCTATCAACAGCGATTTGTTTTGATTGGAAATGCCGCCAATAGCTTACACCCGATAGCGGCACAAGGGTTTAATTTAGGATTAAGGGATGCGGCCTTTTTGGCCGAAAAGATCGTACATGCCTTAAAAGAGGAAGAAGATATCGGGAGTGTTTCAGTCCTTCGAGCTTATGCCAAAACACGAACAGACGATCATCATGAAACGCGAGAATTTCTAAGTATTTTAGCTGATTTAAGCAAGGTGCATCAATGGGGTATTTTAGCGTGTGCTGGGATCCCAAGTCTTAAAAAATGGGTCATCGATCGGGGGCTTGGGCGGAAAGATGTCTTGCCAAAATTATGTCGAGGAGTCGCACTATCTTGAAAAAAACGGCATTCGATATTGTCATTTTAGGGGGCGGCATTGTTGGCCTAACAGCCGCTTTATGTTGTGCTAAAAAAGGATTAAATATTGGCCTAGTCGAAAAAGAAGCTTTAAATTTTACTGAAATAGACGAAGTTGATATTCGTTGTAGCGCTATTTCTCGTGCCTCTCAAATTATTTTTCAATCGTTAGGCGTGTGGGATTTAATGCCTGCACAGCGTTTGAGTGCGTATCAGCGCATGGTTGTCTGGGATGGAAAAGGTTTTGGAAAAATTATTTTCGATGCAGCTGAGATTGCAGCAGCTAATTTAGGCCATATCATTGAAAATAAAATTTTATTGAACGCTCTGATCACACAGGTTAACAATCATCCTCACATCCAGCTATTTGCAGCACAGTCAGCCAAAGCCGTTGCTATCGATGAAAAAACGGCTGTCTTAACGCTTGAAGATGATACGGTCATTCAGGCGAAATGTTTGATTGGCGCGGATGGCGGCCGTTCTTGGTTAAGAAACGCATTGTCGTTTGAGGTTGAGACTAAAGAGTATCAACAAGTGGCGGTTATTGCCAATGTGCAAACTGAAAAATCGCACGAAAATACAGCCTGGCAACGGTTTTTAAGCGAAGGCCCTTTGGCATTTTTACCGCTGTTTGGATCCAATCTTTGCTCAATTGTTTGGACTACCAGCCGAGAAAAATCTGCCGAATTGCAAGCACTTTCTCAGCCAGACTTTTGTGAGATCTTAAGGCATGCGTTTGATGGACAGTTAGGAAAAATCTTAAGTTGTTCTCCTCGGCAATCTTTTCCATTAAGCCGCTTAATGGTTAAGGAATCGGTAAGATCACGCGTCGCACTCATTGGAGATGCCGCACATGTGGTGCACCCTTTAGCAGGTCAAGGGGTTAATCTTGGGATCCAAGATGCCAATCGCTTAGCAGAAACACTGGCAAGGGCAAATATATCAGGAATCGATATGGGTCATTTGCAGTCCTTACGTCGTTATGCAAGGGCTGCGAATCATCAAAACAAAGCGTTTGCATGGGCGATAGATGCGCTTAATACGACCTTTACGGCACAGTCTGATTGGATCATGGGGGTTAGGAGTATGGGCTTAAATTTTATCCATGAAAATCCGTTTATCAAGAGAAAACTCATCAAAGTAGCGATGGGCATTTAACTATTGCCAAAACGAGTGCTTTTCGTCATATTATGAATTTTTAATGATTCGGGAGGAAATGGCCGTGAATAGAGTTCCAAAAGAGCTTCGTTATACTCAAACGCATGAATGGGTGCGTGTAGAAGACGATGGGACGGCGGTGATTGGAATGACCGAACATGCGCAATCGCAGTTAGGAGAATTAGTCTTTGTTGAGTTGCCTGATCTTGGGATTAAAGTGAATGCAGGCGACGAAGTATGTGTAGTGGAATCAGTGAAGGCCGCCTCCGATATTTACAGCCCTTTATCTGGAAAAATTTTAGCGATCAATGAAGATTTAGAAGAAGCGCCAAGTTTAGTGAATTCGGATGCCTATGGAGATGGGTGGTTATACAAATTAGATCCCGCCGATCCAGATGAATTAAGTGAATTGCTAGACGCGAGCGACTACACGGCTTATATGGAAGAAGACGAAGACTAAAGCGTGCATTATCACCCCTGGTAAATGGCTTATAATGAATATAAGCCACCAGAGGTTTTCTCATGCAAAAAATAGGTGAATATACTATTCAGTCAATCCTTTATGAAGGGGATAAATTTACTGTTTATCGGGGTATTCGGCAGCATGATGGAACACCTGTTATTTTAAAAGCATCCCGTTTTGAACATCCTTCCGCGAATCATTTAGCGAGTCTACAACACGAATATCATATTTTAAAACAATTAGATTCTCCTTATATTATTAAAGCTTATGATATTGTGCAATCGCAACATCAGCTTGCTTTAGTCTTAGAAGATATTAGGAGCCTTTCTTTACACGAATATTTAAAAGAACGCATCATCAGCTTGACTGATTTTTTTAAAATCGCTATTCCATTAGTGGATGCCTTAAGTGTCTTACATCTTAAAAATGTCATTCATAAGGATATTAATCCGTTTAATATTTTAATTGATCCAAAGACCCTGGCGATTAAGGTGATTGATTTTAGTTTATCCACCCAGTTAAACCATGAAATTAGCGATCCATTACAGATCCAAAAGTTGGCCGGAACATTGTCCTATATTTCTCCCGAACAAACAGGCAGGATGAATCGTTCTATCGATTATCGGACCGATTTTTATTCATTGGGCATTACTTTTTATGAAATGTTAACCGGAGAAATCCCTTTTACAGCTGAGGATCCCTTAGAACTGATCCATTGCCATTTAGCTAAAACACCCATCAGTGTTTTTGAAAAAAAACCAGATGTGCCTAAAGTTGTTTCTGCCATTATTTCAAAATTATTGTCTAAAATGCCAGAAGAACGTTATATCAGTGCGATTGGATTAAGAGTCGATTTATTACGATGCCAATTAGAATGGGCAGAACAGCATGAGATTAATATCTTTCCACTAGGATCAGGGGACATTTACGATCATTTGATTTTATCTAAGAAAATGTATGCCAGAGAAACAGAAGTCCAAGAGTTATTGGCAGCTTTTGCAAGGGTCGCCGGAGGAAATCGAGAGCTATTAACGCTATCGGGATATCCTGGAATTGGAAAAAGCTCTGTGATAAAAGAAATCTACAAACCAATCACAGAACAAAAGGGATACTTTATCGCAGGAAAGTACGATAGGCTAAATCGTAATATTCCTTACAGCGCATTAGTGGAAGCTTTGCAAGAATTAGTCCGATGCTTATTGTCAGAATCCGATCGTAAATTATCTCAGCTAAAAGCGGTCCTTTTAAAAGCATTAGGACAAAATGGCGAGATGATAGTGAGTGTTATCCCTGATCTCGCGCTGATTCTTGGGGTGCAGCCACCAATTGTCGCATTGCCACCCGTTGAATCACAAAACCGATTTTCTTTAACTTTTCAGCGTTTTATTCGTGCTTTGGCGAGTGCAGAACATCCTTTAGTGATATCTTTAGATGATGCTCAGTGGATTGATAACGCTTCATTGGAATTATTAAAGTCTTTATTGTTAAACATCGACTCACGTTATCTCTTGGTTATTTTAGCTTATCGAAATGACAAAGCCAGCCAAGAATATGCCTTAATCGAACTGTTTAATCAATTAAAAAAAAATGATGTTATAGTAACTGATCTAGTTTTATCGTCATTTAAAGAAATAGATATTGGACATTTATTGGCGGATACTTTGAGTTGTTCATTAGAAGAGGTTTCACCTTTAGCAAATTTGATCTTAAACAAGACGCATGGCAATCCATTTTTTATTAATGAGTTTTTAAAGAAATTATACCAAGATAAATTACTCTGTTTTTCTGAAGAAAAGCGGCGATGGTCTTGGGATCTCAATGAAATAAAGCAGCAATCTATCACGGAAAATGTGGTTGATCTCTTGATTTTAAGAATTAAAAAACTACCCCTAGAATCGGCCGAGTTGTTAGAACTTGCCGCTTGTGTTGGGCATCTGTTTGATTTGCAGACTTTAGCCGTGATCAGTGAGCTTTCTTTGGAAAAAGTTTCGTTATTACTCTGGGAGCCTTTGAGAGCCAATCTCATTTCGCCATTAGGGGATGATTATCAAATATTAGAGGGGATAAAAACCGGAGCGATCACTGCGCTAGAAAAAAAAGTTGAATTTAAATTTTCACATGATCGCATTCAGCAAGCAGCTTATTCGCTTATTCCAGAAGAGATGCGCTCCCATGTTCATTTAAAGAGCGGTCGTTTGTTATTAAAAGAGTATCTTGAAAAAGAAGCACCTCATAGAAAAGATCAAGTATTGTTTGAAATCTTAAATCATGTGAACCAATGTATTCCTTTAATAATCGAGGCAGTAGAGCGGCGCGAAGTCGCAGAACTTAATTTGCTGGCAGGCCAAAAAGCAAAAGCCGCTGCGGCCTATGTCGCTGCTTTAAGTTATTTACAAGCAGGAATGGTTCTATTACCAGATCATGACTGGCGATCAGGGTATGAGCTGTTGTTTTCTTTTTATAAAGAAATAGCAGAATGCTTATTTTTATTAAAAAAATTCGATGAGGCAGAAAAATATATCGATGAATTATTGAAAAATTCTCGTTCAAACGTCGAACAGGGGGAGGTTTATTTTTTAAAAATAAGCGCTTATGTTAATACGGCAAAGTATCAAGAAGCAATAACGTTGGCGGAAAAATCATTGATGCTCTTTAAGCAAAAACTCCCTAGAAACCCTAGTAAAATAACTATCCTGAAAGAAATATTGCGCATTAAATGGAAAAGCAGAAAAGGGAGGGGCAAAGCAATTCTAAGCATTGCAACCAATCCAGAAGCATTTATTATCAACAAGATATTAACGGCTGTTTCTTCATCGGCCTACCAAGTCAATCAAAATCTTTTCACCTATATTGCCTGCAAATTATTGTCCGATAGTTTGTCAGAAGGCTATACCCCAGAGACACCCGCAGCATGCTTAGGTTATGCCATGATTTTAATTTGCGAGTTTGATCGCATCGACGAGGCTTTTTATTTTGTAGATCTTTCAAAAAAGATCCAGCTTGAGCTCAAAGATAACACTAAACAGGCGAGAGATTTTTTTATCCGAGGCGCTTTTATCAGCCACTGGAAATATCCTTTGCCCACGTCTTTAGAACTTTTAGAAAAAAGCTATCAATCTGGTATTGAGGAAGGAGATTTAGCTTATGCAAGCTTTAGTCGAGTGATGAGCGTTTTAGCTTTTTATCTCGGAAAACCCTTAGCAGAAATAAAAGAAAGCGTTGATGAGTCAGTCAATTTTTTAAAGAACTCCGGCAATAAAGATTTCTATCATTTTTTCCAATTTTTTCGTTATGCCATTCTCTTATTGAGAGAGGATGATGCAGCGATTCAGTTAAAATTAAACACCATTTTTGAAAAGATGAAACGCAGCCAGAATAAAACAGCTTTGGCATTTACCTATAATATTTTCTCCCAGATCCTTTTTGTTAAAGGAGATTTTTCTGAGGCACTAAAGATGTCGACAGAAGCATATCGTTTGAAAGGGTTTGTTCAAGGTGGGTTCGATTTTGTGTATATTGAATTTTTTCAAGCGTTGTGCTTGGCGGGCTGTTATAAAAAAGTTAACAAAAATTCAAAAGCGACTTATTTAAAAGAATTGAAAAAAATACAGAAGAAGTTTCGCCTATGGAGCACTTCTAGTCCTATTAATTTCATGCATGCCTATCTTTTGATCTCTGCGGAGATAAAACGCATTACTTTAGGGTTTAACGCGGAGACAGTTCGTCTCTACAATGAAGCAATTTTTGAGGCAGAAGAGCATCATTACCTGCCATTTTCAGCCATTGCTAGTGAACAGGCTGCAAAACTCTGTTTCGACTCTCAAAACCCATTATTTGCAAAAGCGTATCTGCAAAATGCACATTATGCTTATTTGCAATGGGGGGCTTTGTCGAAGTGTCGGTTATTGGAAATTGAATATCCAGATTGTATCCATGCACATTCTGTTTCAATGTCCTCTAAAAGTATGTCAATTAGTTCGACCGACATTTTGGCTAGCAATCTCGATGTGCTAGCACTTTTCAAAGCAACGCAGGCTATTTCTAGTGAGATCCAATTAAGCAAATTATTGCAAAAATTAATTGATATTCTACTAAAAGATGCCGGCGCCAGCCGAGCTATTTTATTAGTTAAAGAAGAAAACGCGTGGTTTGTCGAAGCAGAAGGCACTTTTAGTAGCCAAAAAGTGACTTTGTCACAGGCAGATCCACTGGAAAACCGTTCAGATATTCCTTTGTCATTAGTCAGTTTTGCGCAAAGGACACAAGAATTAGTCTTAATTCAACAGGCAAAAGAGCTCGAACGTTACAGCGTCAATGATCCTTATCTATCTCATGTTAAACCGCAGTCGATATTGCTGCTCCCTATTTTTTATCAAGGAATGTTAAGGCATTTAGTCTATTTAGAAAATAGAGAAATTAGTTATGCTTTCACGCCAACCCATATTCAAACGCTAAAATTATTGGCCTCTCAGGCAGCTATTTCTTTAGAGAATGCTAGGCTTTATCATCAAGCAACACATGATCCACTCACAGGGCTTGCGAATCGAAACTTGCTTTACCAAGTTTTTGAATTATCAGCAGCGCGGGCAAAACGAGAGAAAAAGGCTATTGCTATCTTATTTTTAGATTTAGATGGATTTAAGAAAGTGAATGATACGTTCGGACATGAATTAGGGGATAAAGTTTTACTCTATTTTTCAGAACATATTAAACTTTGTTTACGAGAGAGCGATTTAGCCGTTCGTTTAGGGGGAGATGAGTTTATTGTAATGTTAGAAGAAGCAACCGCGGCAGTTGCTTCTTTAATAGCCGATAGAATGTTAAAAACGTTTAATAAACCCATTGTTTTGATGGGGCATGAACTGCATGTCACCGTGAGTATTGGGATCAGCTTGTATCCTGAAGATGGAGTTGAGGTTCAAGGGCTGATAAAACAGGCAGATGTGGCTCTCTATAGCGCTAAAGAAGCAGGCAAAGCAAATTATCAGTTTTATAGACCAGAATTGCATGAATAGTCCACATATTTTTCCGACAAGAGTCGGATAGTTCTTCTGTTGAAAAAGATGCTCCAATGCTGTTTCTCATGTAAACAGTTTTTCAAGGAAGAACAAAAATGGTTATTTCATCCGATCAAGCTTATCTATTGTCGGCCATTCAATTTATTAAAGCCTGCTTAGCACAACATTCCTTTGAAGAAGCTTTTCAATGTGGGCATACATCAGTCTCTGATCAAGCTTGGACGCCGCAAACAGAAAGCATTTTAAAGGTGTTGTTTGCGGTAGAAGAATATCGGTCGGATATTTTGGAAACGGCAGAAGCTTTAGAGATATTCGCTGAACAAGCTTTCGATTTGTATAAAAAATATAAATTTTCAGGAAAGACAGTCACCCTGGCTACGACTATTTTATCTTTTGATGCAGTATTATTTTGGAATAGTATTCATTTAAATAAACTCTTTCAAGAGCGATATCACTTCTTCCAAGAAAAATTTAAAAAAATGGGTGCGAGTGAAGTTGTGTCAGAAGGAAGACGGTATATTAATATGCACCGTAGTGCTTATATGCAGGAGAGATCAGCATTTGGAAAAAGACAATTAGATCGGTATCTAGCCGATCAGTTATCGATTGGAAATTCATTTGAAAAAGAACTCGGAGAAGATTTTTCCGCCGCTAATACAGTGATAGCAGAAGAAGAACAAGCATTAGAAACTGCCTTAGTTGCCGGCAAGGATGCGATTGACAGTCATTATACGGAGATCAGTAATCAAAATATTGCTAACTATCGTGCTTATGAAAACCAGGTAGAAGAAGCCAAACGTCAAATGAAGAAAAAGAAAAGGCGTGGTATTTTTCGAGCAATCGTCGGAGTGGTGGCAGGCATTATTTTTGCACCTATCTTAGCACCCAATATTTTCGTCGGAGCAACTGGTTTGGGGTTGTTGATAGGTGAAGGTGCGATATTAGGGGCGATCACGGCTGCAATTTCTAAACAGAACATCTTAAAAGGGGCGACCATCAGCGCATTTTTTGCAGGATTTTCCGAGCTTTTTGGTGGGTTTCTCTTAGAACATTTGAAGAAGTTTAAAATATTACGCGAATCTTTAAAAATCGCTGCCATGGCAAGTCTTCAAACCGCCATTCAACGAGGCAAATTTATCGATCATATTATATCAGGTGTTGGCGCCGAGATGAGTGCAAAATTATTAGCTTCTCGTCAGAAATTGGGTCATCCACGCTTAAGCGCATCAGAAATGACAGTCTGTCTGAAAGATGCAGCGTTACAGGGTATGATGACGAGTGGCGTTGTGGCATTGATCCGAGGAACAACCGTTGAAAAAACAGCAGGATCGATTGGGATGGGAATGCTGGAGGCCGCTGCAAGTCGTTTGGGCAGGAGAGCCGCGAATGAATTGAATGCTGTCGCCACTTCAGATGACTTAAAAACGTGGTTTGTAGAGGCAACTGAAACGTACTTAAGCAGACAGGAAGCAAATATCGCTATTGAAAGCAAGCATTTCCCAAATAGTTTTACAACACGACAAATAGCGGATGCTTCTAGTAGCCATCAGTCACAAAATAATCAATCATTGCGGCAGCGTTTCCCGATGCTGGCAGCGTTTTCTGATGCCATGCAAGTACAGCAGGCTCATGATAAAAAATTGGTTGCAGGAGTAGCTAAAAAAGGGGATGATTTTTTAGAAAAATGCCATCAATTACTGCAAGCAGAGGCAGAGCGAAGGGGTCGACGAGGTGAATACCTGCCGCAGTATGGCCTCAAAGCAGTTGAGATTGTTCTGCCGAGTAGTATCCTAGAGGCTACGGCGATTGCTGTGGCAGGACCTGCCGTACGGGTTGTCGGTCGAGGAGCTGTGTTAACGCACCGATGGATTGTTGCCGAACGGGGTGCTAATAGGGCCTTCAAAGGAGGGAAATATGCGGGGCATATTCCGTCGTTTAGGGCACAGGGGCATCGACAGCTTAGAAAAACAGTTCGCTCGTATGGGGAACAAATAAAATACCATGAAGGTTGGCTTAAAAATCCACAATCAAAGTGTGCAGATTGGAAGGGTTTACACCTAGGAAAGCGGATCGCACTCAAGTTTCATTGGAGAAAAGATATTTTGCGGCTAGCAACCTATCGAGAAATGTCTCAACGGATATTGAGGGAAAAAGAAAGAGCATTGGTTATCATTGAAAAAATGAAACAAGCGGCGAGAGCTGCAAGAGAAGCACAAGCCGAAAAAACAATGCAGTTAGTAGGAACGGTTAAACAAACAGGAGCGAAATATGGGCAATAGAGGCGGGCTTAGCAAGAGAGCTAATAAATATGACGATTATCTTTCACAGTTAGATGGTACTTATTTAATGGATTTAATCCATATTTTAAAATACGAAGCAGTTGATTGTCTGAATGCCTGTCATGATGCAGAGGATGAATTTCTGGCTAAAGGGGGCGTTGAATTGAAGAAAACGGGTCGGTCAATAGAGAATCTTGGGTATTCAAGGGAGTTTTGGAGAGGCTATGCCTTGGCTTATAGTCGTGTTATTGCAATCTTGGTTAAACAAGCCAATTTTCTCTGCATTCCTTTGGAAGAGCTTTGTTTGGATGATATTGATCCGGATAAAGATTTGGTACAAGGTGTTTTATAAAGTCTTAAGCCTTCTAGGGGGAGTATCATTTTTTAATTGGAAAGGGCTGACACAGTGGTCAGCTCCAAATGGCACTAAGATAAGGGATATTTTTTTATTAAAATCCCCCCGCCGTGCTCGTTTTACTCGCAGCGTCGACCCCCTTTTTCAAAGGGGATTGATTAATCTAGAGATATCTGATGATAGTGTTATATAAACCCACTTTAAAAGAAGCTGCACGGGATCTTCGCGTAAATATGACTGATACAGAAAAGTTGATTTGGGCTAAAATCCGCGGAAAAAAATTATTCGGTGTTCAATTTTACAGACAAAAGGTTCTTGGGCCATATATTGTTGACTTCTATGGCCCTGCAGTGAATATGGTAATAGAACTAGATGGTATACATCATTTGAAAAAAGAGAATAGGGAGCAAGATCAACTTCGAGATGGTTCTTTAAGAGAATTAGGGATGCATATTTTTCGGTTTAGCAATTCCCAGGTTATAAACCATTTGCCAGAAGTGGTGGCTAGCATTAATCTTTTTATACAAGAAAGTGGATATGTGAAATTATCCCCTTTGAAAAAGGGGGTCGACGCTGCGAGTAAAACGAGCGCGGCGGGGGGATTTTAATAAAAAATAGGTGTAGATTAGCGTAAAATAGTAGAAAAATTTTTATTTTCAGGGAACATAGTTACTCCTTAACTAAACTAATTGATAGTGCTAATAAGAAATTAGGAGTAATTACAATGGCCGCAGCCCCAAGTTCCTTAGAAACATTACTCGTCAATGTTGAGAATAAGATAGGTGAAAATGCGGATATAAATCAGGTTATTTCAAATTTAGAAAAATTTAAGGAAACGATTAATGGCCCCCAGACGGCAAGAAGAGCGGTTCTGGCTGTTCTTAGAGCGGCGGGTATTGCAGAGAAAGATACTGGCATTAGCAAACCATTATTAGACGCATTTGAAACCTTACCTGGCGAGAACAAGAGTAAAGCTAAACAAGATTATGCACGAAAGTTATTGTTAGTAGCGAAGCAGACGGCATATTTGAAGGTAGTGACGGATAAGGTAGAAGCAGAGGCTACAGATATTGGGGAAGTGGTTAAGAAATTAAACGCGATTGATGTTACCGGTATTAATGGCGATGCTAAAGCGAAAGAGGCGATCAAGGCAGTTGTTGTGGCGGCAGGTTTTGATGATGGAGGTGCTGAAGAACAGGCCTTTTTGAAGGTATTAGGAGCTATAAAAGAAGAAGCTGATAAAGCCAACTATGCGAAAGACATATTAAGCAAAGTTGCTGCGACTGCTGGGGTGAAGTTAGATGCAAAGAAAGTAGCAGCGTTAAAAGTGGTGACGGATAAGGT
>Ga0302315_10000209_pt1 | contig 72444 bp, 128 predicted proteins | sample III_Palsa_N3_1_FD_200532 | JGI IMG/M metagenome (GOLD analysis project Ga0302315, IMG submission 200532) | Peat permafrost microbial communities from Stordalen Mire near Abisko, Sweden - III_Palsa_N3_1 | ecosystem: Environmental > Terrestrial > Soil > Palsa > Peat permafrost | place: Sweden...
CCGTCGAACCGGTAACCAAAATGCTAGAGCAGATGGAAGCAAAGATGACTTGCATGTGCGGGGATTATGTCAATCACCACTCGATGGGATCCGGCCACAGTCCGGTGTCGATGTATGATCATGCGTTGTCAGAAACAGAGATGAGGCTGAGCGAGGCCAAGGTCCGCATCGCCCAGCTCGAGTCCAGATTGGAGCAGGTGTTTCCATGAACACCTCATTCGACAACGCCAAACTCAACGCCAAGCCGGACTGCCCGAAGTGTCACGGCACAGGATCATTCATGTACGACCACGACCACAGCACCATCTGCAATCTCTGCTGCACGCACAACATGGGATGGTGGAAGCTGGAGAAGCACTACGGATCCAACAACGGCAAGTGGTGTTGTCTTGCGGGCTGCGGTGCTGTGTCGGTGAAGCGCTCGGAGGTTGATCATGAAGTCTGATGGGTTTCCCTACGTGGACGTGGACGTCACGCGACAATTCGTGCCGCCGGCAATGACCAGTAACGCCACTCTGAAGTTCGATGGTCTGCCCTATCAACTCGAGAACAAGCTTCGCGAACACAACGGTACCGGCCAGACGATAGATATCCTTGGCACCAAGTTCATGATCGTTGCCACCAACGTGGACTACGGACGCCACAACTTCGACAGGCCGTCGGTCGAAGTCCGGCTGGCGGAGGTCTTCGCTTCGCCAGAGCCTGCCTTCATGTGCGAGAGCGAAGACTTCGGTTGTGGCAAGTGCCGATCCCAGTGCGAGCCGTGTCGGAGGGCGCGGTCATGACGGAGGCTCAGTTTTATCCTGGAAGCGCCAGGCCCCTCGCGCTCGACTTGTTTTGTTGCGCAGGCGGCGTCGCCGAAGGCCTGTCTCGCGCTGGCTATCAGGTGGTTGGCGTGGATATCAAAAACCAGCCCCGCTACCCTTTTCCCTTCATCCAGGCAGATGCGACTTCGCTTGAGTTTGCCCGGTTTGATCTGGTCTGGGCGAGTCCTCCCTGTCAGCGCTTTTCAGACCTCGCCAAGCGAAACGGGAATGCCGAGGACTGGCCGGACCTAATCGAGCCCATGCGGGCCAAGCTGATCGCGTCTGGCTGCCTCTATACGATCGAAAACGTCGAGGGCGCTCCGCTCAAGCCGACTGTGGTCTTGTGCGGAACGATGTTCCCCGGCTTGCGCGTCCTGCGGCATCGGATGTTCGAGGCCAATTTCCCGATCGAGCAGCCGCCGCACGGCAAACACCCGAAGGTCCACACCTTTGACAAGCGCAAATCTCATTTCGGCAAGACGGACGAGAACGTTGATTTTGTCCAGGTGACGGGCGGCGGCAACTGCACCTTGGCCGCGGCAAGCAGCGCCATGGGTATCGACTGGATGTCCAAGGCTGAGATCAACGAAGCGATTCCGCCAGCTTATTCCGAATACATTGGGCGCGCTGCCTTGACCGTGTCTCGCATCCAACTTCGCGAGGCAGCAGAATGACGTGCGAACGCCAAGGGAGCGATAAAGGTGAATGGCTTTGCCACCGATGCGAAAGCATGTGGTACGGCGAATTGGCAAAAACCGACTGGTTACCAAGCACCTGCCCGAATTACAAAGGGTGTAGCGATCCTGCCCAACAAACGCCGGAGCCATTGCGCGAAGCGCTTGAGTTCTACGCCGACCCTACGCGGTATTCGGGACCGAACCAACGTTTTGAGGGAGACCCAGACAAGTATCAGCCGGAAGGGCTTTACTACCGCCTTGATGCAACCCGCGACGGCGGGAGCATAGCTCGCAGGGCACTGGCGCTCTCATCGGCTCACTGCGGGAGCGGCAAATGAAGGTTCGGGAAAGGAACGAAACTCACATCACCTTCGATGCGGAGGAAGGCGACCAGCTTGTCGTATCCTATGACAATCGAGGCGAGCCATACCGCGAAGGGATCTCGCTGGCCCTACACGAGCCGGATAAGCCTTGGCGGTCGTGCGTGTTTCTGAGCAAGCACGAGGCGCAGGGCTTGGCGACGATGATCGACAAGCTTTTTCCTCGCAAGTCATCCCCGATTTCCTCCACACCTCGCCAGACCGATCCCGACTGGAAGCAGGATCAGGCTGAGACATCACGGCTGCCTCCGGCAGGTCGCGGATGCATTTGCCAGGAGCAGCACCGACGCGGGTATTGCACGGAGCCGGGTTGCCCATACTCGATTTCCTCCACACACCCGTCGACCTCATGACCCGCCCAGCAACATTCACCCAGGCCCAGGTCCGGAAGGCTATCAAGGGGGCCGAGAGCGCCGGGCTGCGCGTCGGATCCATCACAGTCAAGCCGGACGGTTCTATAGTTATTGAGAATGGGGATGTTGATAGTCGTCCGACAAAGCGGCACAGTAAAGCCTTGGCGGGGTGGGAGGATGTCTGATGGCCCAGATCAAGTTGAAATACATCAACGAGTATCGCGACCGGCACGGAAATCTCCATCGCTACTTCCGGCGCAAGGGCGGCAAAAACCTGCCACTGTCTGGGAAGCCCGGCTCCACTGAGTTCATGGAGCAGTACAATGCATATCTATCCGATCAGCCGGCTCCGATAAAGCAACAGGTCAACGGATCGTTCGCCAAACTGGTGGACGATTTCTATGCCTCGCCCTGGTTCACCAAGAACATCAAGGCGTCGTCCCAGCGCACCTACCGAACGGTTCTCAACAAGTTGTCCTCGGACCACGGACACCGCGGTGTCGACATGATGACGCCGGAAGCCGTCCAGAGAATCATCGAGAAAATAGCCGGAGAGCATCCAGCTATGGCGAACCTGACGAAGGCGGTGCTGCGTCGGCTGATGACGTTCGCCGTCAAGCATCGGGTGGTCGCTTCAAACCCGGCGTCGAGGATGGAATCGTTTGAGATGGGGGAGCATCATTGCTGGACCGAGAAGGAGCTTGCCCAGTTCGAGCAGAAATGGCCGCTGGGGACACGTCAGCGCCTAGCCTACGAAGCCCTGCTCTGCACCGTCCAACGCATCGGTGACGTCGCCGCCATGAGCAGGACCGACATTACAGACGGTACGATCCGCGTCGTCCAGGAGAAGACCGGGACCGAGCTCCATATCCCGATCCTGCCGCAGCTCGAGGCCGCCATGAAGGCGTACCCGGCCAGGGGTCTGGCCATCGTCGGCGCCGAGCGTACCGGATCCCCGATGACGGTCGGATCCCTGTCTCTGGTCATGAGCGAGGCGATCGAGGCGGCCGGCCTACCAGACCGCTGTGTGTCCCATGGGTTGAGGAAAGCTTCGATGCGGCGGATGGCCGAGTTGGGATTTTCAACGCACCAGATCGCGTCCTGGTCGGGCCACAAGACCCTGCGCGAGATCGAGCACTATACCAAGGCCGCCGAGCAGAAGAAGATGGCCTTGGGCGGGGTGGCCGGTAGGTCGAAAAAGAGAACAGAAGTTCCTAACCTTTGAAAGGTTAGGAACTTTCGTCTCTAAAATCACAGCAAAATCAATTACTTAAAATCTCGTTAGTTAATTTAACGTTACCTTATAACGTTGATATCATTGATCTTTTTGTTCCTAACCTGACCCAAAAGACCCAAAACGCCCACTGAAATCACTTGGCTATTTCGAATAGTTCCTAACCTAAAAGAGGTCTGCCTGACGGGTCATTGCTACGATACTATTTTGCTGATAAAAAATTCCAACCGCCTAGCTGGGTTGTGGCAAAAAACTCTCAGCAGTCAGAGGGAGGCTCTTACCTCAGCAGCCACCGATGGGTAATACCTCTTTGTGGATGTCCGATCGTCCGGGTAGCATCTGTGGAGACGGTTTATGAACGGCCTACGTCTTGTCCTGATCTGACCGAGCCCCCTGCGATAGTGTGGGGATTTTCTCTCAAGCCATCAGGAACAACCCGACGTTGCCCATCGAGTAGCCGGAAGTGTCTAACCAGAAATTGGGGCAGCCTTAGTCCCGATCCACGTCCCGCAGAACGCCCCCGCCATCGCCGGGATGATCATCCAGTGATTGTCGACGTAGTTGATCGTGGAGAATGATCCGAGCGCGATGATTGCGGCTGCTAACCCGCCGGCACGCCACCGATGCCCGCCGTTGAGATATAGGGTGTACCGCGCCCAGACGACGTCTAGGGCGAACAGGGTGAAGAAGACGATCGCGGCTTGGAGGATCATGACCTCTCCCTCATGATCTGCTTGATCCGATCCATCGAGACCGGCGCATAGTGATGTCTCTCATTTCTTCCCCCTCTTCGTCGACAGCGTCAGCTCCCGCCGCGAAACGATCATGCCAACAGGAATCGTCATTGTATTGCCGACGACCTCTTCATGGAGATCCTCGTTCGATACGGACGCCGCGACCGACACAGCCTTGTCCGTTTCCTTCACCAGCCAGCCGCGGGTGATCACCTGTTCCGGCGCGGCGATGTCCTTGATCGAGGTCCAGCTCTCGCTGTTGGATGATGCGTCGTCCCACACGATCTCGACGAACGGGTATGGAGGTTTGTAGGTCATGACGGCTCCGGAATGGTGAAGGTTAACGTGTACTCGGTCGGCGGCTGGAAGATCAGGTTGAGGTAGACCGTCTTGGTTACCGGATCGACGAAGTGAGTCTCTACGCCAACGAACTCGTACCCCTCATCGATCAAGCCGTAGATTTCCTCGTCGGTCACAGCGACCTCCAGTTGGCTATTGCATAGATCCCGATGACGACCAGGCAGAAGATGAGGGCGCTCATGCTGCCATCGCTTCCATCTCGATCGTGCCAGTGCCGGCCTGACCACCAGGGATCATGTTCGGATCCGTGGCCGAGTTCAGGATCCGGATGCCGTTCGACCAGAGCCCCTGAAGGTCTGACAAGCTTTCGCCGTCGGGGTGCGCCTTGAACAGATGGATGGCCTTGGTGATCTGGTCAGCCGCAGCAAGCATCCGACCCTTCACCTTGGTGTCCCGCTCGATCATCGCAGCGTTGCGAAGCTGTAGCGTCAGGCTCTTGCCCGTATCGTAATCCATCTTCATGCTCTTAGCTCCCTGTGGTGGCGCCATCTGTCTAGGTTGTTCTGTGATCGTGTGCCCCAATAGAGGTGATTGGGATTGACACACGCCTCGTGACCATTGCCGCAACTGTGACAACCCTCATGCGACAGCGAGGGCTTTTTTCCTTTGACGCACTGAAGGATGAAGACGTGAACATCCATCGGTTCGCTATCGATGTTGATGCGTCCGTAACCGTGTGCCTTCCCGTATGGGAACGTTAGGCATTCGTTGCCGTCATAAGGTATCGCCACTTCATCGACCCAGCGACGAGCCTCGCCCTTGTCGATACCACCGGCAGAGGCGTCACCGTGCCTCCACCATCTCTTGTAGTGTGGATTGCAGTATCCTCGCGCGTAATGCTTGCGCTCGCATCCATCTATGGCGCAGATTTTCATTGATCCGACCCCATAATCATCTCAGGCGTCATGGTGTTGCGGAACACTTCACCGAAGTGCCTCGAATAGGTGATGACCTTCGCTGAGCGACCGGTTGGCCATCCGCCGTTGGACTCGTGCGCATCCGGTGCCGCCAGCGTCTCGTGCTGCTCGACCTTCATCAGGTTCTTGGTCAGTAACGCATCCGAGTGACGATGACCGAGATGGGCATACGAGAACTTCGTTCGCCCGTAGATTTCACGGAACCGGCTGGCGAACACGTCATCGACTTGTCCTGGTCCGCGCTTGTGTCCGTGATGATAGAACAACGATGTCAAGCCGAACTCGTAGGCGTAGTAGGAGCTGGGCGAGCGATCGACCGTGAGCCGCGGCTCGTTGTCAAAGAACGCGGCAAACATTTCTCTGAGCCATGCCTCGCCCGACGGATCGTGATTGGCGTCAGCCATGATCCAGTGGACGCGCTCATACTTGTCGAGCATCATCTTGCCCATCCGGCGCAAGACCCGAATGATGACGCGGATCATCTTCTGGAGTCGGCTGTCGGAGTCGAGGACGTGCGCGTGCGTCGGGGTGACGCTGATCTGTGCGTCGTAATGCAGGAGGTCACCTAGTTGGGCCAGGATGCCCGTCGAGGCGTCCGGAGACAGTCTGATGGCCATTGAGAACCAGTCGAGATACATCTGCTCGGCGATCTTCAGATCATAGTCCGATCCCGTCTCCTCGCCCCACGACAGCTTGCCGAAGTGCGCGTCGGTCATGGTGTACTGGTTTGCAAGATCCTCACGACGATGCATCTCGATTAGAGGAGAAGGTTCCATCCTTGGAATCTCTTCCTTGAGCGCATCGACAACGGCCCGCATCGCCAGATGTCTGGCCTTCGCCTCTGGGGTCTCGATCGTCCACTGCAGCTTGATGTTATTGTCGCCGTCGGCAAGCGTGGACCGTCGGGCAATATCGAAGCCCGGCATCAGCTCGAGCTGGGGCCCGACCTCAGGCACCTGACGGACGGAAGTTCGAACAACGTCGCCGTTCTTGTCGGTGGTCGTGTTGGTGGACGCGATCTGGAATCCAGGAAGGACATAGTCCGTTCCCATCAAACCGGCGAGTGCTGCCTTCTTGAGTTGGTACTGAATGCCGCCACGGGAAAGGCCGAGGTGTGCTGCCGCCATGGTCTGGTCTTCGTCACAGGCATAGTAGGCATCGACGGCCCGTTGAAGTGTCTCGATCGCAATCATCGTGTAATGCTCCTGGTATCGCTCAGCTTCAGACCAGCATTGGCCCGCTCATAGTCCGGTTCGAATTCGGTGATGGTCTTCATCTTCACCGCTATCCACCACTCATGGCAGACCGCACACTCGACGCGGTAGCCACCCTGGTGGAAGCGGAGGACTTCGTGGACGCAACTCAAACCGGCACCTCTTCGATCACCAGCCGACGAGAGCTGTGAACGTAGGTGTCTGGCAGATGCTGGCCCTGGACGAGAATAGTGCGGCTGGCTTCTTTCCATTCGTCTGTCATCTTCTTGGCGACGGGGTCCCAGGCGAGATCCTCAACGATTACGACGATGGGCCAGTGCGAATTCTCTTGGCATTGAACGTGAACTTTGGTGGTCATGATTTGGGTCCTGTGGAGATGTAGAAAATGAAGAAGAGGAACATGAGGAAGATGACGTCGTTGGAATCCATCATGCTGCAGCACCTTTGCCGGCCGTGTAGAGACGGACCGGAACTTGCCAACCGATCACAGACAGCATTACGAACCCTCCGTTGTTCAGGATGTACAAGTCCTGCGCTGTCGGCTTCCATGCGCTGACGCATTCATTGTTGCCGTAAGAATCTTTGCGGTAGATGATCGGTAACGTGCCGCACGAACCATTCTCTTCGGTCCATCCAAGCGGCGCGCCAGGATTGTGGGTCGCGCCTTTAATAGTTGCTACGTCCATCACTTCACCCCATGCTTCTTGAAGCAGGCTTCCGCTTGCTTGATCATGTCTTCGGTTGCACCCTGGGAACGTGCCCAGGCCTTGATGTCGTCGGTGGTCATGCCCTGCTGACGAGCTGTCGCAACCGCTGCACGAATGTCCGCGCAGTAGTCTGAGACTTCGGCGGCGTGAGCGAAGAGCGTAGCCATCATGAGGATGACGAAGGCGAAGAAGGCGCCGACGAGAGCGACGTGGAAGTGCTTGATCATGGCGTCAACACGGCCCCAAGGAAGATGATGATCGGGCCGATGATGATGAAGCCGATGACGAAGCCGGCGATGAGGTACTTCATCATCGGACCTCCACCGGCGCCGTGCCGCCCATTCCGATCGCGTTGGCTGCAGCGCGCGACAGATCGATGCAACGTCCACGATGGAACGGACCGCGGTCGTTGATGCGGACGACGACGCTCTTGCCGTTGTTCAGGTTGGTGACCGTTAGGTGGGCACCGAATGGATGATGCTTGTGGGCGGCGGTCAGCGCCCTCGGGTTCATGATCTCGCCGGAGGCTGTGCGCTTGCCGCCATAGCCATCGCCGGTCCCGTACTGGGATGCCTCACATCGCTCGGTAGCGAAGACCGGCTCGGACGCGGCAGAGCACGACGCCAAGGCAATAAAGCCCAGCGCCGCAATGAGATTGCGGGACATTGGTTCACCTGTTTGTTTATGGAAGGGTTGGAATCTGGACAAAGAAAAACCCGCCAGCGGGTTCATCCGGTGGCGGGGCGTGGTAATCGACTGTGTCGTTAGTAGGGTAGTTGACCCTTCGTGTCAAGTAGGTAGGTAGGTAGGTAGGTATCAAATCGGTCCTATTATCTCATCAGGACCGCAAAGGCATGATCGCATGCCATGAAGGTGATCGGGGCGACCGTGAGGAACACAGTCGTCCAGATCGCCAGGATACTGAGACCTTTTCTCATTTGACCACTCCCGTTAGGAGGAACGACTTGATGGCGGCAGCCGCGGCAGCCAATGCGCCGGCAACCATCACGGCCTTCACTGCTGCCCCAAGCAACCAATGTCCTCGGTCGTATTCCGACAGCATCCGCCTGATCCTACGACGCTCCAACTGATCGAGGTCTTCGTCACTGAACTCTTCAAGGTTCGTCGTCATATGTATTTTCCCATAAAAAAATGGCCGCGCCGGTTAAGGCGCGACCAGTTTGAAGTGACGTTTCTTATGCGGCAGCAGCAACCGGAGCGGCGGTCGGAGCCGAAGCAGCCGCAGCCGCGGCACTGGCCGCAGCAGACTGAGCAGTCTTGACGGCGACGTAGCCCGACACGACCGAAGCCGCGGTGGACTTGCCGGCGTTCGAAGCGGCAGCGAAGGCGTTCAGCGCAGTCACCGCCGTGTTCGCAGCCGTGATGGCGATAGCCACGTCCGGATTGGACGCAACGCCGACGGCCTCGACGATGCCCAGGACCGCCTGGAGATCGGCAACGATCGTGGGAGTCTCAGAGGCGACCCACTTGGCGACGGCATTGATGTCGGCCTCCAGGACGGCGATGCCGGCCTTGAACTTGACGACGATCGCCTGGACATCGGCTTCAGTGGTCGTCCAAACGTTTTCGAGAGTGGTCAGCAAAGTCATGGTTCTTCTTTCTTTCAGAGTGAAGCTAGGAGTTCGGTGATGTTCTTGAGTTGGGCCGGATCTTCGACCAGCGTGTTCGCCACGTTTAGAACACGAGTCGCCGACTGGATGACCGTCTTCAGGTCGATCGTGTGATAATCCAGCTTGCCGGTCTTGGAGGATGCATACAGGTGATAGAGCGTCTCCACGTCGCTCAGAAGCTGGGCCGGATTCTCCGAGTGAACGGCAGCTCCGGCCAGGCTAAAGCCTGCCAGGATGTCGATCATGAAGTTTTCTTCACACCGGCAAGCAGACCGGCCACCAGCGTGCCGACATTGCCGATGACCACGAGGACGGCCTGGGAGGTCGTCGGGTCATCGAAGAAATGGGCCAGCGCCGGCTTACCGAACACGCCAGACAGAACAGCCGCGATCGAGAGAACGGCAGTCACCGTTCCGGGGGTAACGTATTTCATTGTAGATCTCCTGTGGGGTTATCGAAAATTGATTTTGGATTCGGTGTTGAAGACACGATCCCACAGCGAAGTCGTCACGCCGAAGTTGACGTCGCGCCTGTGATGCAACATGTGTCGAAGCTTGAGCGGGTAGAGGAAATGCCCAGGCTCGATCTTTGCGTAGTGGAATGCCGTGTGAGCGATGGAGTAGATGACGTAGCCGACCGAGAACCCGACCGACATGGCGCCGGATGCGAACCCGAACAGCAGCCAGAAGAATCCGTAGATCGACAACACCACCAATGGATGCAGAGCGATGTGGTCGTTCTGCTTGTCGTGATGCAGTGCGTGGGCCTCCCTGAACAAAGGAACGTTGTGCGCGATCACCCGATGCGAGAAGTATTCGTAAAAGGTCCAGAGCAGAATTCCGATCGCGAAGAACGCCGGCCACAGGATGGTGGCGTGCATCAACGAGATGACCAGCAGTGCTAGCGTGATCGGCGGAGTGATGAAGAAGTCGGCGTAATACTCTCGTGGTGTACGCCGGAAGAGATCGAGCCAAGCTTCCATCAGTGCAGCCTCGCCGCTTGCACATGCATCGCGTCGATCGACCCAGACGACCAGTCGCCGCCCCAGATCCAGCCCTCTGCTTTGAACTTGGTCACCAACATGGATGCGTCGGTGAACAGATGCTTCATCGCATGCTGCTCATTCTCTTCAGCGTCCCAGTCAATCGCGGCGCCGAAGCCGTGCATCGATCGGTTCGACATCCCTCGCATTGAGCGCTGGTTGTAGGAGCCAGAGTAGTGGTCGTAATGCAGCGCGGTGATCTCGGCCTGACTCTTGCCGACCGCATCCCAGACCTGTCCCAGGACAGCGGACAGGCTGTCGGCGCACTTCTTGTGGATCCGGATCGCGGCCACGGGCTGCTTGAGCTTGCCGTCGATAAAGAACAGTGGCCAGGGACACGGCACATTGACCAGGTTCGCTTTCTCCCAGGCTGCCCATTGCGCCGGGCTATCCCCAGGGTTGCCATAGAATGCATTGCAGTCCCTCTGGAGTGGCCAGATAGGCATGATGTTTCCTTTTGATGTAAGAGCACTGATAACTTGTAAGAACACTGATAAGTTGTAAGTGCTCTGATATGTTTCGGATAAGTCGACGGGCCGCATCGCCAGGGTCATCCGACCGAAGCCAGCGCCCTACAGGGAGACCTCGTAGGAGGATCTCCCCGGCGAGCGGCACCGTCATTCCTATGAGAAGAGCCCCAGTCTGTCGCGCAACCGGCCGAACAAGGTCGGAGGCTTGACAGGCTTGACAGGATCTGGCGCCGGCTTGATAGGGCCGAACTCGCCAGAGATGGCGCGGCAGTAAAGCTCGCGGCTATGATCTTCCGCGTCGCTTATCGATGCTGTGAACGGGATGGGACCGAGATGCTGAAGCTCCTTGAACACGACCGTCATGTTCACGCAGGAGTAATCCTTGTGCAGGGGGTAGTAGAGATCCTGCACAAGGAGGACTGTTCGCTTCATTAGGCGATCCGCTGCATGAGAAGAACGTTGCCGGCTCCGGGGTTTACCGCCGCGAATGCCGTGGAATTGATCGCCGCTCCCGACGCAACGACGTTCGACATGATCTGCCAGGTGCCGGGCCATACGTTGGCACCGCTGATGCTCAAGGCGTTACTGGCCGGGCCGTGGTATCCGGAAGTTCCTCCGCCAGTGACCAAGAATATCGAGGGAGGAAAGGAGTCGGCGACTGCGATCGCGTAGGAGCCGATTGCTCCTGGCGTGTTGGAAGGAGAACCTGCCGGACCTTGAATACCCTGCGGTCCCGGTACACCTTGCACGCCCTGTGGGCCTTGCGGTCCAGTGGCACCGCCCCCGCCGCCCCCGCCGCCGAGGCTCGCGATGATCTGATATTCCGTGCCGTCATAGACCAGAAGCAGGATCTCGCCGGCCACGAAACCGTTCGTCGAACTCAGAGCGCTAAGGTTTCCGAGCGTGACGTTCTTAGCACCGAGACCATTGACGTTGATCGTGGTAGCGGCGCTGATGTTATTCGCCAGCTTCACCGAGATGAAGAGACCGGCTACTTGCTGACCACTGGTGATCGCTGGCGAGTAGACTGCCGTGATCGCATTGGCGACGCCCGAGGTATCCGCAATGTACGGAATGCTCAACGTAGAGAAGTTGTTCGTCGTCGAGCCGGCGCTGATGCCGACGTAGTTCACCATCTGGAAGTTGGCGCCGTCGTAGACGACCTCGAGCACCTGGCCGGAGACGATGTCGCCAGAGTTCAGCGCAGCTCCGCCAGCTCGCTTCAGACCAACGGTGCCGAGACCATTGACGTTGATGGTTGACCCAGAGCTGCCCGAGTTGGCATTGACCGCCTTGAACTTGACCGCCATGCCGGCCTGATAGGCCACGAGCGGCTGAATGAACGGAGGAACCGTGACGACGTAGGCATTGGCAGCACCCGTGTCGGTGCCCCAAACCCAGTCACCCTTTTGCACATGGCTCGGCACCGACGGCAGCGTCGGGAAGAACGGCGCCGTGGAGACCTGAACGATTCCACCTGACGTGATCTGGGTCTGACCGTTTACGACGGTGATCGTGTAGAGCGGCGTGAACCCAGGGTCCGCCGACGGCGTGATCTGCGTTCCGGACGACGCGGGCGTGCCGGCCTTGAGTGCGATGACGCACTGGCAAGATCGAACAGTGAAGTTTGAAGTGCCAGCATTTGCCGGGCCAGAGAACGGTGCGGAAGGATTGGCCGAGTTGTAATAACTCAGGACCAATGACCCCGTGTCGATATCGTCAAGGATCGCCTCGACCAGGTAGACCTGGCTGAATCCTGACGTCGTCGGCGGCGTGATCGTCAACGACACCGGGCTCTGCAACAGGCCCTGCTTCATGATGTTGTTGGCGTCGGTTCCGAGATCTCCGTACGCAACCTGATCTGTCGGATCCATCTCGAAGATGGACCCGACGTTCACGATCACCTGAAGCGATGCCGTGGGCGACGTTGGGATGCAACCGAGTCCGGCGACGAGCGTGCCGCTACCGAGTACGGCAAGGTTATGATATGCCTCCCCGACCATGTTGAACTTGTTGGTCGACAGGACGTCTGTGTCTTGCGGTAGCGCGCCGGGATAGACGATAACTCGATCCATCGTTGAACCTTTTTTTTGGCAAAGAAAAACCCCGCATCGACGAGCGTCGGCGGGGTGAAGAAGACTGGGAGTGTTGAGTTCTTAGTTGATTGCGACCCAAGCAGTTACGCCGGTCGGCTTCGTCTTATTGATCATGTCGTAGATCACTGGATCGGTGACGCCCGTCAGCGTGGTGTAGGATCCCGCATATTCGATCGTGCCGACGCCGTATCCGGCAGCGTCACCGTCATAGCCATCAACGTTAGGAACACCGCTACTCGTTCGACGGGTGACTTGTATGAAGACCTGACCCGGTAGCCCCATGTTGCCATAGCCGCCACGTCCGACGCCGTATCCCATCGAACCGTAGTTCGGGCTGTTGGCGACCTGGGCCGGCCCGCTATACGCCCCGGTGTCGTAGGTGTTCCATGGTTCGAATACCGCTGGCGCCGTACCCGTCAGCGTGGTGACGGCATTGATCATGCCTGCGCGCGTCACACGCTCTTGAAGAATGGTCGCACGGATAACAGCCCTGAATGCAGAGTCGGGTGCAGCGCCACGCTTGATGAAGTTGCCGAGATAGTCGTACGCAAAGATGTCTAGCCAGATGCCGTAGGCGGTGGATAGACGACCCTGCGCTCGAGTGTAACCGATGAGGTTGTAGATCCATGATCCACCATCAGAGATACCGCCCATGATGGCGTCTCTGAATGTCGCGGCGAACATGAACCATCCGCGTGGGATTAGTTTGCGGACGCGAGATAGGATATCCCCAGAGCTTCCGGTCGTCATGAGATGGTCATCACTCCGGCCTTGATGGTGAATGCCTTGATCTGTGCGTTACCGTCCGTCGTCAATCTGAAGGCGTTGATCGACGCTGGATCGCCAGTTGCTCCGTTGAGGAAGACGGCAGCGACATCTGTCACACCTGGGATCGCATAGGCCCATGGTAAGAGCTGAGACCACGGCAGTGACACGCCGAGGCCAAGGCTGTTGATATTGGTGGCTACGGCAGCGGCGACCTGGGCGACGACGGTTGGATGATCATACCCTGTTGCCGTGGTGATCTGCATCGATACGTTTGCGGTAATGATGGACGGAAGGAACACACCGCACATGATGCTAAGTGGGCGCACTGCCTGCGCGGCATTCGTAACCGTCAGCATGAAATCTGGCGACGGGTTGCCGGATCCATCGTCTGCGACAACGAAGAAATATCCGGGATGATACGAGCCGTCGTAGTTATATCCCTCGGTCAGCGTCCACTGGACGTTGACTTCGACACCGGTGATCGAGGAATTCAAACCATAGTAATCTCCACGGGAGAGCCCGAGGATATAGGATGCGAAGCGTGACTTGAGAGCGGAGTCCTGCTCGAAGTTCGTACCATTCGTGAACGCGGCCACGTTGCTGACTGTATCAATACCAGTGATGGGCGAAGTCATCGTGGCAATGGCGCCAGAAGCAACGTTGCCGGCAGCTCCGGCGACGGCGGCCTGGACCGGCACGACAATGGACGCCACCGACGAAGGTAGCGTGTAGCCGGGTCCAACAGCCGTTACCGAGTAGGTCGCGAATGTGGTGTTCGCGATCACAGCAAAATTTTGCGCGCCGTCACCGGTCTGGATCGTGGCGCCGACGGGGATGAAGCAAGAGGTCGGGCCGGCAGTGAATCGGGAGAAGGTCACCTGGCCGGTTGCGAACTCTGCTCCGAGTCTCGGACTTCCACCTGGTAAAACGGCCGTCTGACTGCCGGGGATGATCGGCATGAAATCAGCGGTGAAGGTATCGACGTCGGTGCCGCTCGAGGTAGACAGGCGCGTAGCCTTCAAGACCTGCAACAGCATTGCCTGGAACCACAGGAAGAGTCCCGCGAACCCTTCCACGATTGCGCGCAGCGTCGAGCCTTGGGAGAAATTGATGAGCTTGCTGGCTCGTCCTTGAATGCCCGATATCGTGTTAGAGACGATCGTGTCGAAGCTTTGGGTAGGTAGCGTGGCCATTTATTCCCCGCCCTTTAAGACGTGATAGTGAAACTGACGGAGACGCCTGTAGCGGCATCCCAGTATTGGATGCTGATGGTGACCAGGTCTGGCTGATTGGGTGATGCTGCGACGCTGATCTGAGCCGGCGGCGACGGAGCAACTGATGCTTCGAGCGCGAGCTGAGAAGAACAGACGGCCAGGATATCGGAGACCGACAAGACCGATCCGATCTTCTGCGGCAGGCCGGCGCCGTAATCCGGATGCCAGACGTAACCGTTCACCGCGGTGAACAGTCGGCGCTCGAGGCGTTGACGAACTTCGTCATCCCCATCGACAACCAATAGGTCTCCCGTGGCGTCGACTTCGAAGTCGGCACCCCATTCCAAAGAAACGTCAGCCATGTCACCAACCGGTTGTTGCGTCGTAGGCGATGACCGACGAGATTGTTGTGAGAGCGTTGACCGCTGCGGTCTTGACGCCGAGCGCCAGCGTGGTTGCGTTGATCTGCTCCTGCGCAGCCAAGAGCACCGCGAACAGGTCAGCCACCGTGAATGCCTGGAAGCTCGTGGCTCCGATCGGACTCAAGGTCACGCCGCTCAAGGCGGTTGGACCTGTGTACGACGCTGCTACACCAGAGATGCCAGCGATGCCTCCGACGCCGCCCCCGAAACCCGCACCCGCTACTGTGGTGTACGGACTCGTCAGGCCCTCGCCAAGAGCGTCTTCACCTGCTTGAACGATCGTGTTACCGGCCGCGGCGTTCGCGTTGATTATGCCGGCCAGAGCGTTGACGTCGCCAGCCGCTACGTTCAACTCGTTGTTGACACCAGCTACGACATTGTTGTTGACACCAGCTACGACATTGCCGTTGACCCCACCGACGACGTTGCTGTTGATGGAGCTGACCAAGGCAGCAATGGCAGCCGCCACGTCGGCGTTCACGGCTGCCAGCGCCGACATCACGTTGTTGTTGTTCTGGACGCTGGCAGGATCGGTCGGATTGACGTTGAAGATAAATGTTCCGAGAGATGTGGCTACCGATACGGGGGCCTCGCTCTGGATCAGGAAGATGCTCTTGAGCAGGCTAAGTTTGACGGCCTGTGCTTGCGCGAGCGTAAGAGGCAACGCCTCCGCGGATGCTCCTGTCATCCACTGATTGATGTAAGTCTGGTATGGCGACGGGTCGGCGAACTCCTCCGGCAAGGGGATACGATCATTAAAGATGATCTTTCCGATCCCCGTGCCGCCGTCCCACTCCACGAAATTGACGTTGGATGCGAGCGAGTTTGCTGTAATGGGTTGGGTCAAACCGAACAGACGGACTGTCGATTTGACCCTATCGAGTTGAAACGCGAGAGGGGTAGTGGTCATGCTGGCACCGAGAAGGGTGGGATTGCTGGAGGTGCAGACGGCGGGCTGACCGAGTCGTCAGATACGCTGCCGCCACCCTGCGCAGCTACAAGCGAGCCGGCATCGACACCGAGGATGTTGCCCGCGGCAAATTCAGCATTTCCGCCGGCACTGATGCCAGCGTCCTTGCCTGCGACGACGGTGAAGTTGCCGCCAGCCGTGAAGTGAATGTCCTTGGACGCCTTGACCGCAAAGCTGTTGCAAACCAACGTCGCATTGCCGGCGCCATCGAAGGTGATTGTCGCGCCGTTGCCGTCGGTCCACATGATGGAGCCGTCGTTCTTCAGGTAGATCTGCTGGCCGGTACCACCCTGCCCACCAGACGCGGACTCTGGGCCGCCGCCAGACTTCTGGAATGAAGTCCAGATGACCGTCTCACCTGACTGAACCTCGGGAGGTTTCTGATCATCGGAGTGAACGCGCTGAACGATCTTGCCGGACTCGAAGTCACCTTCTTGGAAGCGGACAACGACCTGGTCGCCGGTCGCCTTGCCATCGCCTGGTGTCAGTCCGGTAGCGATACCAAAACCGTTACCGATGTGCCCCGTCTCGATCGGAAGCCAACCCGACTCCTGGCCTTCTGGTTGGAGCGTGACCTTGGCGAGATGCAGCTTCGGATCGTAGCTCGTGACCATGGCGTGGCGTTCAGAGTATCGCGACGCCCACCAGCGTTCGATCACGCCAAGGATCTTGTTGTCGTAATCGCTCATGATGCCGTTCTGCCGGTCTTTGCCGAGCGCGCCGTGATGTGTGTAAGATGACCCGACATCCCGAAGTCGTGCTGCACTGTGTCGATCTCGAAGCTCTGATCGAAGAAGTCAGTTCCGGATAGCGAAAGGCTCATACCAGCTTGCACTGTCGGGTCGCCTACGACGGTTGCCGTCACAGTGAATTCATGTCGAGCCAGCTCATTCGCTCGCGACTTGGCGTGCTGCGTGACGTGATCCATCTCGCTGTTCGGGATGTTGTAGGTGTATGGCTTCGGTCCACCTGGACCAGGAACGTTGGTCGTGTACGAGAACACTTCCTTCTTCTTCGGGTGCCAAGACTTCACGGTCGCCGTGATTCCCTTGCCAGCCTGGATGTTTCTCCGAACGACTAACTGCACGCAGTCAGATGAGATCGGCTGCACATCCTGATTGACCATGATCGAATAGGAACCGACCGACGTGCCGATCGGCGCATAGTTGAAGTTACCATTCGGATCGACCCACCACTTGTTGCCGTCGAACTGCGCAAGCTTGTGGATGGCATAGGCGAGAGTCACGTTGTCAGTTAGGTGAACGTAGTCTTGCTGCAATTGCTTGCCGGCCATCAACGAGGAGGCCGTTACGTTGCCGCTCAACCCGACGCGCCCCGCGAGGGTAGTCACGATGTCGCTTGGCTTTTGGTTGAGAAACTTCTCTGACGTCTTAGTGTCGTGAAGCTTGGCCGACTTGTCTCGACCTGAGAATTGAATGATGCGTTGGATGAAGTCGTAGCTTACGGAGTCGAGTTCTCCGGTGACTAGGGTTGCGGTCTGACCGCGCGTCGTGCAGGAGATGCTCGCCTGGTTGTCTCCGAGATTGGAGAGCGCTTCGGATGCACCAGGATACGACATCGGGATCGCGCCAGAGAACGACGAGCTGTGGCGCTTGGCTTGTTGTGAAACAGATCCGTGCTCGATCGGGAGCGACGACCCATTGACTATCAGCTCCGCGTGATGCGGACCCCATCCAGATGTGATAGCCATCTTAGAAGCCGAGTATCCCGGTCTGAACTCCGCTCGGAAGAATGGGGGGGATCAGGATCGTTTCCTGGGCAATGATCCACGGATCGGTCATGCCATTGAGCTGCGCGATAGCAACCCACTGCAGAGGATCGCCCGTCTCCATCATCGCGATACGAAACAGATTCGTAGATGAGACTCGCAACACCTTCGCTGGGATCGTGGCGGCAATGAATTCTGCTGCCATTATAGTTGATCCAGGTTGGATGCGACTCGGCCGACGACGCCGCGCGAGAACGACAGGTTGTTTTGATCTACGGCAGCGCAGACGACGGCATCGAAACCGGAGACAATGCTTTTGGGATCCACAGGAGCTACCCACGTATCGAGTGTGTTGGTGGCTGTCAGGGCAGTCTGAATGTCGTTGACGAGGTTGCCGGCGTTGAGCTGCATCGCCTTAATTGTTGCGAATGGAGCGTTGTTGATAGGTGTCGCGGCAGCCACCTGGGCCTGAAGGAACGCCAGCTCTGACGTGATGTTGGATGGAATTGTCATCATTAACCCAGTGAGCTGACGGCGGAAGAGAGATCGGATGCGATCATCGAGTCGATTGACGATGCGATGCCGCCAAGGATACCGAGAGCGGGGTTCTGATAGACGGTGCAGGAGATCGAATACTCCACCCATACAGGCATGCGTCTTACGTGATAGATGAAGTTGTCGATGATCACGGATCGAAATTGTCCGCCCCATGTCAACGGAATTACCTGGCCCGCGGCACGCATGCCGTCGAGCGCCAATGCGTTTGAATAGGAATTGTTGCCAAAGAACTCTCCCGACCAAACCACGTTGGCTTCGTCTGGGCCCAGCGTATCGATGACGCGGCTGCCACCAGGAAGTTTGTGGACGACCATCGCCTGGTTTCCGCCGCCCATCATCTTGTTTGGTGTGGAGAATCCGTCGAAGGAAATCCCGCCGAGCGTTAGAATGTCGGCCATTGCAATCCTAACCTAGTGACAGTATGTTGTTGATGGTTTGGGGACAGGTCCATTACTTATCTGCCAGAAATGGCCAAACATTCGGTGCCCTGTCCCCAAACTACTTGTCTGAGTGCTGGGCGACACCACCCTGATGCTCGCTGAGTCCATCGAAGGCTGGTGCTTGACCGTCGAAGGAGTTTGCGCCGATGTTCATTAGGACTCGTCCAAGGACTGAGCCATCGATCGCAAAACTGATTGCAAGAGGAGTTGGCGGCGGTGGTGCTCTCCTGGATGGGTCGTTCTTGTCTCCAGGCTCTGGCGCACGCTTCAGGAGGTTGCGTAGTTCTTCAGCTACCTCAGGAGTGTGTTTGGAAGACAGGTTGCCATTCATGTATTGCTCGGCTACGCCGCCGACGCCGCCTATGACTCCGCCAGCTACAGCACCTGCCAGCGTGCCTACACCTGGGATGACAGATCCACCGAGCGCTCCGATACCAGCGCCCTCTAAAACTCTCGCACCAATCGTGGCGCCGACGGGCCCTTTACCTTCAGCCCCCGGAACAAGATTGCGTAGTCCTTCGATGACGCTCTTAAAATTACCCAGAGCTATATTGACTGCCGGGAGTGTCGACTTGGCCAAGTCCATCATAGTGATGTTGAAGTCGGCGATGGCCGTTCTGGCATCCTGAACCGTAGATCCCTCGAGATACTTCTGGGAGAATGTGGAGTATCTGTTGGCGAACTCCGGAGAGTCCTTTTCACGCTTGAGATTTTGTACCTGTTCGCGCACAGCCGGATCCGCCAGCATAGCAAAGCCGCCACCCCCCTGTGCGCCGAACAACGCACGCTCATAGGCCGCACGCTTCTCGACAGGGATGGACGCGGCTTTCCCGCCAGCGATGTCCAACATCTTGAACAGGTCAGGCTTATTGTCTGTGAACCAGGTCGGTTTGTGTTGTTTGTCTACAAGACCGAACGCCTTCAGCGCCTCTTCGTGCTTCTTGAATGCGATCTTCGACATCATCGAAGTACCCGGCATAGAACGGATCGCCATCTCGCGGAGCCACGTACCGGACTTGGTATTCGTTGCGCCGGCGCGCGTCAGTGCTGTGCCGAGCAGCAGGGTATCCATCGGGTCGATTTCAAGACCAGACTGTAGGAGTGGTACTGCGTACGATGCAGCTCGCTCCATCGATCCGAGAGAAGACGGGTTAGCTGTCGACAGGAAGGCGAACGCCGGAGCCAGCTTCTTGATAGCTTCCGGAGAATACTGCTTGGTCATATGCGCTAGACCGATCAGAGCCCGCATCGACTCTTCTGGACTCTCTCCCTTCAGTCGCGACTCTATCGTTGCCGCGCGCAGCATCTCCGGCAGCACGTCAAGACCGCCGCCAGGAGTACCCTGAAACATCCTGATTTCTTGCTTGGCTGACTCCGAAATGTCTTTCAGGCCGTATCCGGACTCGAGCATGGAGTCCTGAAGTATCTTGCGGAATTTACCGCGGTTCTCTTCGTTCTGCTCTTTGCCGGAATGATAGATGAGCTGGAAGACGGCGTCCTCCATCTCTGCTGCTTCATAGATGCCGTAGCCCAAGGCACCAGCTCCAGCCATAGCCGCTCCGCCGGTACGGATGTGCCCGCCACCAGGGATCGGAGCGCCTGGACCAGAGATATGAGAACCACCACCGAGCCAACCTGGACGACCGCGGCGACCGCGGGCAGCAGCGCCACCGGCCCCGACCGCACCAGCTCCACCTCCACCGGCAGCCGAAGCCCTAGTAGCTCCTCCGATAGCCGTGCGTGCAAGTCTGGCATTGGTGGCCACGTCACCCCAAGCCTTCGCTAATGCTCCTGTCTCTGCCGTGGCGCTACCGAGGCTAACCGCAGAGAACGACTTGCCAATGAGGGCAAGACTTTCGCTCGCCTTAGCTACTGCTCTGTTGAGCGCACGTACCTGCTTCAGGATCTCAGCGAGAGCCGGCGAGGCTTCGTTGATGATCTTGAATACGGCTCCGACTTCGAATGTGGTGATCATGGCTTGCCCATCAGTAGCGACACAGCCAGTTCACCGAACATCTTCTCGGCGTAAGGAAGTGCCTCTGTCATTGCGATTTCGCACACTGGTCGCGGTGGAATGCTGTGCGTTCCATTAACGGTGCCGACCTCTTGCCAGAGTGCTTTTAGCTCCGGAGATCCGACGATGAGCGAGAGTGCTGGGACATCGACTTCCTTCTTGTAGGAGTCCGCCATCTCTCCGGTCCGCTTCAGCGGCGACGGCACGGGAAAGCCCTTACTTGTCTTGTCGTCGATTGTAGCTTCGGCGAGTTGTTCCCATCCTGTCTGGTAATGGCCGGGTATCTCGTGCGCCCTGATCTCGGTGATGGTGCCTACTTTTTCCAATCCCATCCCAAGCCTCGGCACCACCGTCTTCAGTGATGCCGCCAAGGTGGCTTCGAGTTGAGCTAGAGACATCATCTTCTTGGGAACCACTTCATGTTGCCCCAGTCGTACTCACCGCCGTTATTTTCTCCGTCCGCTATTATCCAAGCGAGAACGAAGTCATCATCGGCGGCGAAGGCAGCATCGAAGGGAATGTTTCCGCTACAGGCAGCGACCCGCAATTTGAACGCGGGCCGCTTACTTAGTTTTTTGATGCGTCGACCGAGCTGTCTTGTTCGCCTAGTTTCTTGAGTGCTTCACCGACGGCAGCGATGCCATCGAAGTCTAGTTGCTGGATCAGAAATTCGATCTCGGCCTCAGATGAAGGAGGGGCAACGTGGGTCGCGTCGATCTTCTTGACCGACGAAACGAGGACGGCGAGATCCATACTGGCCGGGTTGCTCGAGTTCACACCCATAGCTTTGGTCAAGCGATAAAACTGCAAAGCGTTGAGCCTGTTAACCGTAATCAACCGCCCTCGAGAATCAGTGGCTGATGCCGTGTCAAGCATTTTTGTTAGCGTTTCGGTTGCAGTCTCGGTAGAATTCGCTTTGGTCATGACGGTCCTATGCTGTACGGGTGAGTGAACGGAGGAACTGAAAAATGGCAGTAACGGTGAGCACCCCGGCTGGAGACGGAAGCTTCGTCACGCGGAAGTTGAAGTTGTGGGAGCGCATATCCTCGGCGGGGCGCGTCGTGTGCGTTGCCACTGCCGTTGTTTTCTGGTGCGTCTGGATGTATTTTGTTGAGCAGCCGTGGTGGAATTGGAGCGAGCGATGGCTCGAATTCCTGCTCGGCTTCTTCGTCTATTGGCTGGTGATGAGGACAGTTCTGCTCGGGTTATTCCCGCGCAAATTCCCTACGGCGCCATCGTCGCCGGATCAAACGCCGTTGCCGCCGTCGGGCTCGCATTATCTCTAGCCGCGAAGCCAGCCTTGCGCCGCGCAAGCTCTCTGCCCCAACCCGCCTCAAAGCTCTCATGCGTCTGTTGACCGTGCATCCCAGGATACGGATTGCCTGAGATATTCGTCATGGCGTGATTGGTATAGAAACCCAGACCCTGCTGGTGCATCATGTACAGTTCGGTGTCGGTCGGATCTCTACCGAAATGAGATTTGAACTGCGCGCGGTTAGCATCGAACATCCGAGCAGCACCCATCGCGTTGTCGTGCGCCGAGTAGATGTTACCGCCATCTCCGAACCGATCCCATTCATTGTGACCGACCTGGTAGAGACCCTTGTACTGGGTCGAGCGATTGGCGTTGCTCGACGGGTTCATCGAACTCTCGATCGAGGCAATCCCGCGCATGGTGTTGACGTCAAGGTTGTGAGCCTTGGAAGCATCAACGATCGCCTGGTCGGTCTCTGCAGTCCCTTGACGGAACGTAGAGCTTGGACCGCTCGACGGTGCGTACTCTTTGCCGGGCGCGTGATGATGACCGTATCGAATGCTGTTGTGCTTGTGATCTTCCGGAGTTGGATCCGGATGATGAACTCCACCACCGTGATGACCACCGAGGTGACTGCTCTCGCCCTGCCCTGCTCTACCTTCCGGCGTGTAGCCATCGAGATCTGGAGTGAACTGGTCGACGTCGTCACCGCGATCCATGGTAATGACGCCGACCTTCATTCCGCTACAGGTGATGACTCCGATTTGCATTACGCAATCGTTACCTTATCCGACGCCATAGCCTCGAGCGAGAGGCTGACAACCTTGTCGCGGCTGATGTCGCCGTGGCTGTTCAGAAACACCACGAGGTTGGTGTACTGATATCGGCTGACGGTGCCGTCGGGGTTGTTGATCGTTTCGTTCAGGTAGCCAGGCGCCATGACGTTGCCGGCGTTGAAGTTCGTACTGAACGTCACCATCAGATCTTCGAGCACAGATCCGTTGCGCGTGATGGTGAAGTCGATCTTGTAGCCGTCGGGAACGTAGCCGAACCGAGGCAACTGATTGTACGGCGAAGATTTGATGTCGTGCTTGAGCGCGGTGATCTTGACGTCTTGAACGTCACCGAGAGTAATCAGACTCCCCGAGTTCGAGTCGTAGTAGGTGATCGAATAATCGACGCCTACGTTCATTCCATTGACGGGCATTTAGGCATCTCCAAAGAAAAAGCCCGCCGTGTTAGGGCGGGCTCTGAAAGGCTGATTGGGGTGAAGGATTACGAGGTTGCGGTAGCCGTGTTCGCCGTGGCCGCGAACTGCGACGGCGTCGGCTGCGTGCTCTGAACGGTTACGGTGACATTGCCGCCGCCCTGGAATTTCACCACGAAGTATCGGATGACGTTCAGGTAGCGAACCTGCCAATAGAGGAACAGGTAACCGAGAGCCTGCAGGCTCGGCGGGTTGTTATTGAGATCGCACTGGACCACCCACGGCTTGTCGATGATGCCTTGGCCGTTGATGCCGATACCAACCTGCGAAGATGCAAGCTGTGCCGACAGCCCGTCGAACAGGGACTTGGCATTGGAGCGAGTCTGATCGTTCGGCTGGATCGACTGCAACTGACCGACGAATGACCCTGCCGCCTTCGACTGAGAAGTACGGATCAGGAAGTTCGTCATGCGGGTGTACTCGATACCGTTCGCCGCGGTGTTCGAGCTGGCGTTGCGGCCGGTAGCGAACGAGTAGTAATAGCCACCGGGTGAAGAGTTCGGCGACAGGATCGTATCGATGCCGCCTGTGTTGATCAGAGACAGCTCAGTGTCGCTGTAAGTCTGACCAAGCGTCGCACGCTGCGTCGAGGAGATGCCCTGCAGCGGCTTGTTCAGCGGGGACTCCTGCGGGGACAGATTACCGATGATCCCGAGACCAATGGCCGAGGAATTGATCAGTCGCGTCTGACCGTTGTAGCTGTCGTACCACGACGGATAGTCGCCGAGGATGAACCAGAACCACGGGCTGTCGACGCCGGCATTGATGCGGGTATTGAGACAGTTCTGGATCGTGTCACCTGACGGCGAAGCGAACACCGGAAGCATCGTCTCGCTCAAGCCGAAGGATACGATCGCCGCATAGTCCGCGATGGTCGAGAGATCGCAGAGAGTGAAGCCGTCGCAGTTCGAATTGCGGAGAGCATACATGCCCTTGCGAGGCACGATGTCCTGACCCATCAAGGTGGCATCGGTGACGCCGGCAGCGCCATCCGTACCTCCAGAGAGAACCAGCGGAGACGACAGCGTCGGGATTGCGACACCGGTTCCTACCGATGCGATCACATAGGCGGACGGACCGTGATACGGCGTGCCGTTGTTGATCGCGTTGGTCAGGTTGGTCCAGAAGGTGTTGCCAGTGCCGACGCCGCCCGTGAAGGCTGCACCGGAAATCACCAAGGTCGTCGATGACTTGGCGAGGGTCAGCGAGTTGCCGGCCGCGCCAACCACCTGGTTGATGTTGGCGGTCAACGTAACGATGCTTCCCTGCACCGACTGGTTGACCTTGATCAGGTTGGAGTCGGTCGAAGCCGACAAGAACGAGATCAGGTTAGCGATCGTGATTGCCTGGGTCGCACCGATCTGCACCTGATTGCCCGTCGGAGTCGCGGTCACGAAGGTGACGACGGTGCCGGCGATCGTCACGGTGTCGGAGTTCGCCGGGTTCCCGGTGAAGGAGACGGTGGCGGTCGCGGGAGTTGCGGCTGCAATGTTGTTGAACTGCTCCGGAACCATGCCGGGGAATACGACGACAGCCATATAGGTGTTGGCCATCGTGCCGTTCTGGATCGAGAACTGGATCTTGTTGCCGAGGACGCCGCTGTACTTGCCAGAGATCGTCATACAAGCAGCGCCGCCAGCGGAGCCGCCGGTCAGCGTGGCGCCAGACAGCGTGATCGAGGTCGAAGACTTGGCGAGCGTCAGTGCGTTGCCGGCGGTGCCCGAGGTCACGGCCACCAGGTTCAGTACGAAGCCCTGCAGCGCGTAGGCGAACTTCACCAACTGGCTGTCGGCAGATGCCTGCAGCATCGTGATCAGGTTCTGAAGGGTCAAGGCAAGGTTGTTGCCGATGTTGACCTGGAGAGCCGACGCACCGGAAGCAACGAACGTGACAATGCTTCCGTTGATCGTCAGGGTGTCGTTGACGGATGGATTGGTCGTGAAGGCCGCAGAACCAACCGCGAAGGCAGCGCCGGACTGGATCTGCGAGAACGCAGCGGTATCCGTGCCGTCCGAGACGCGAACGCCCAGGAAGCCGATCGCCCCGCCGACCTGGCTGGCTGCCGACAAATAGGACGAGATGTCGTACGGACGGATGACGGGCGGCCCGATGTTCAGCGCAGCATCCTGCGGCTTACTCATCGGGATCAGAGCATTCAGCGGGCCCCAGCTACCGACGCCGACCAGACCTTCGATATTCGTGGGCTGGCCGAGCAGCAACGGAGTCGGAAGTATAATGTCTCCGTAAACGCCGGGGACGGTTAGGGCCGCAAGATTTTGCTGGCCGTCGAGAAATACAGGCATTTACGTCTCCAATAAAAAAACCCGCCTCGAAGGGCGGGTCTGGAAAGGGTTGATTAGTGGAACTGGATTAGAAGGAGGTGATCCGAACGAAGTGATGCTCGCGATCGAGCAGAAGCGTCGCCACTTCAGCAGCGTCGGTGATCATCGTGCCCTTCTCGTACTTTCCGAAAGGATGAACGCAAATGAGGAAGTAGTTCATGTGATGTGCCTTATGTTAAAGCTGTGGCTATCGCGCTGCCGATGCCCTGCGCGGTGATTGGGTTATTAACGGTCGTGATGACGGCGCCGGGGAATGTTTCGACGGTGGCATATTCGACCATGTAGATCAGGTCGCGCCGGTAGACAGTCGCAGACGATTGGTCATCAGAAATGTTGGTGCGGCTGTAGATAACGAGAGCCTGAGATCCATCAGGCATCGTGACTTTGTTACTGTTCTTGATGGCGACATCGATCGCCTTTGATAGAGTCGAGCGCACCGCTTGCGTTGGCGCCCATACACTCACCATCACGGGATGACGTTGGCGATGAGTCACTTTGCCAAGAACGCCGTATCCGCCTTGGCGCACGATGAATGCGTGCGTGGTTGGAATGGTGATGGTGTTAGAAGTTGAAGATGCACTCGGATAGTTTGCTTGCGCTGCGCTGGCGAGAGTCGCCAAGATTGCTGCGGTGCTCGCTCCATTAGCCGAATAGGCGAATTGATCATCACAGACCAACGTCAGGTATTCTTGCGCGTTAGGCTGTCCAGTTACGGTAAGAGTGTTGCCGTTGGTGGATAGACTCATTCCGTAGTTCACCGGAGTGACCACGTATGTCTCGTCGAGGATTTGGTAGACGGCGATGCCAGTGCCCATCATTGGGAAGATGGACACGTTGGCTACGGGACCGCCTGGACGAGTGCCCGGAAGACCAGTTGACAAGGACAACATCTTCCCGGCGAGATCGAGATCGAGCTGCGCCGCGTCAGGCCATCCTTCGTAGATCCTGCAGTCCATAGCCGCGACGGATGGAACAGATATCCCATCTGGATAGACTGCGGCAGTTGCCGTGGCTTGGAGATACGCAGTGACGTCCGAAATGTCCGCCACGTTATGCCTCCAACCGGATGCAGCTCAGCTTGTAGCCGGCCATGCTCCAATAGTTTTGCCCGACCTCATATCGATATCCCTCTTCATCCAAGATGATGTCTCGATCCTTGATCGAGTATTGTGCGATCTCGGTAGGAGGAATGAAGATGTACCAGGTCGGCGCGTAGAAGACGTCGGAAGGAAGGGCTTTGCCTTTCTTACGTCCGGTGTCGCCTGACTGAATTGACGCAGCGATCCCCGTGAATAGGACTATTTCGCCCTGGGCATCGCTGGGGTTGGTTGATTGCTCTGCACCGGAATATCCGAGACCACCGATAGCAGTGTCTGCAGGTCCGGCCACTGATCTGAAACGGTGAACCTCCACCGTCCGAGGATAAAGAAGGTTCACCATTACTTGGCCTGCAGAAGGATCTGCACGCTTTCGATCATGGTGTCGCCGGCCGCCGTGGTGATCTCGTTGGAAAGCGTATAGACCTGACCAAGAAGTCCGGCGGTTAGCCATACCTTGGTGATAGACGCGATGAACGAGTTGGAAACGATGGACAGATTTGAGCCGGTTGGGATGGTCCAAGCGGATGACACGATGGTGTCGCCAGCGAGACGCGCGGTCCAATCGAGATCATAGTCCAGCGTCTCCGCCGGATCTTTAGGCGGCCACAGCAACGACATAGATCATCCTAATTGTTTGGGGGAGCTACTGCAGTCCTGTTCTCTGCCGCGACTGATGCGCTCCTGAAATCGAGGAGAGCTGCGGCGATACGGGACGATCGTGCGAACACCTGGAGGGCTGCGCTCGACATGAACCCGAAGCTCGTCGACCCCGTCAGTGCGACGACGAAGACGACTCTGCCGATCAGTCCCTGCCCCGACGTGACGACTCGAGACACGCCGCTGAGCGCGACGTTGGCTGTTACCGAAGAGACAGATCGAACTGCGATCGTGGAGGATCCGAACAGACCAGCTATCCGAGACATGCTCGAAGAGCTTATGGTTCTGATCTTCGTTGCACCTGATAGGTGTACCGAAGAAATAATACCGGCGCCCGAGGCCAGGGCCACCTTCATGGCTCCGGAGAGCTTCTGAGTGAAGGATGGATTGGATTTGGCCTGCACTGACAACGTCAGCGTCCCCTGGAGCGGAACGGTAGCCTTGGGTAATGCTCGAGCCATAACCGCAACGAATGCGCGACCGATTAGCGCAACAGCACCTGGTGGAACGATCCGAGCCATGATGGCTGCCCGGCTCGCGCCAGATAGTCCGACGTGAGCAGACATAGCCGACAGCGTCTTGATGACCGAGGTCGTAGACCCGCTGAGACCAGTCTTGAGCGACGCGGATGATTTTCCTGTGCTGGCAACCTTTGAGTATCCAGCGAGAGAAGTTTTTGATACAGGCGAAGCGGATGCACGAATCTTGATGCCCATCGCGCCGAGAAGGGCAATGACAGACGGTCCGCCATAGTTTGCGGTAGAATGTATCGCAGAAGAGATGCGACCAGCCAGCGACACGACACCATGAGATAGGGCTATGCCCTTGACCGCTACAGCCGTGCGCGCCGCCATCAACACCTTAGCGGTTAGGACGGCACTGCCTTTGACTTTCGCCTTGGTAGCACCGGACAGGCTGGTCAGTCCCGCGATCTGCGCTTTGCCGATCAGCATCAGTAAGGATCGGCCGGCGAGCGCTACCGTTCCACCACTGACGACCGTCTCTGTCTCAGTAAGAACTGACCATCCGGAGGCATAGGTGCGCGAGCCTGTCTCCGTCACGATCCGCGGCGTCGCGCCGCGAATGACGTAGCTGCGCGTGGTCGCCGACGCTACAGTGGCGGCGGGGAGTTCTGCGGGTAAACCATAATACTGATGCACATTAAATTCTCAGCATCTTCCAAGCGAAGGTTCGGCCGGTACCTGCCACCTGCTTCAATGTGCATTTGATGCTCTGGTCGCTGGCGACCGGAGGCGCGATCTTGTGGTTGTTGATCTGGGCGTGCTGGTAAGTACCCTTCCACGCCTGGGTTAAGGTGCCGCCGCTCAATGCGATGGTGTAGACACGGACTTCGAGCAGGTCGCCAAGCGCGAGATTGCTGGTATCAACCTCAAGCACGAAGGTGCCGTTGTTAGTGTCAGTGGCCAGCGCCGTCTCGGTGCCGACCGTCAAGGCCGACGTCGTACCTGAATCACTGAGTGTCCATGTCATAGGTAGACTCCATACAGTGTCAGATCGATTGGTCGCTGGTTGCCCGATCCGCTAGTTGCGTTTGTCTGGCAGCGCGCCGCGATGCGCGTTCCGGCAGGGATCTGGATGGGATGAAACGGAAACTGGAACATCCAGTTGTTGCTATCGCTGTTATAGTTGAACAATTTAGGGATAATGATTTGCTCGCTGCCGGACGCACCGATGGCCACATCGACCAAGTAGGACTGAACCTTGCTGTTGCCCTGCTGGGAATCAAAAGCCCCGAAGATACCAACGTAATCCCGCGTGGTGGCAGCGATCAGTTGCGAGTATGCGCCCATCGTGTCGACGGTCGTGCTCGGGGTGAGTGAAGTTCCTTCAGTGCTGGTAGCAGTGAAGCCGATTGCATCGACGCCAGAATATCCGTCTGGCATGGTGAACCCAGCATCGAACAGGTTAAGGGAGACAGTGGCGGTCTGTGAACCGCTGCTGTCCTGCATGCGAGCGGCGATGCGCGTGCCTGCCGGAATTGAAATTGGAAACGCCCAGACTACCAAGTTGTAACCAGCAAAGATCGTTTGCGTTACAAGATTGGGAACTAAAACTACTTCCGACCCCGACGCACCGACGGCGATGTCGATCGCAAAGTTTGGGCTGTTAGAGTTCTGGACGTAAATCCTGACCTCCATGAAAGCGGCGTCAGATGCTGTCGCCGCAATCAATTGCGTGTAGGCGCCCTTGGTGTTGGCGGTGGCGCTGGAGGTAACCACGGTACCGAACGACGTGGTCAGAACAGAGCCGACGTTCTGGCCGTTGCAAATGTCGTTATGGAGAGAAAAACCGCCCGGCATTTTTATGGTCCATCGATGCTGGCGGGAACGGCCATGATTGCGGTGAGTCGAGCTGACTGGATCAAATTGATCGAGGCGATATAGTTGGCGCCATCGATCATCTGTGCATTCGTCAAGTCGACCTGTTGAGTGTGGTTCAGCGCGTACATGAACTGCTGCACCGTCGGGTCGGTCGACGCATTGATGGCCTGAAACTCCGCCGCAGTGAACCGCATGATCCACATGCTCGTCAGGATCGGCTGCGGAGCAATAGGTGCCGTCACTGTTGCCGTGGTCTTGGTCGCGGCATTCCACCCAACGGTGGGTCCGAGTGCCGGCAACCCAGAAACCGACACGAGCCCGTTGGCGGCCAGAACATCGCTGGACGCCACCGGGTCGGTATCGTCAGGGCACCACGAAGAAAGAGCGCCCGTGGTGCTGTTGTAGACGTAGATCGCCATCGCGGGCCTAACTTAGTGTGGGTGAAGGATCAAAGAGCGTCGTCACGGAGGTTGACCCGGTCTGCACGAAGGGTTGCACTTCGACTGGACCGGCAAGCGCCTGTTGCGGCGATGTCAGTGACGCCGTAATCTTGAAGCGCCACATCGCCTGGAATACTGCCGTTCCATCCGTTACCGAGCCGCCGTCGACGGCACTGGCATAACCACCAGGAACCGAAGATGCAGTGGTGCCGGCAGTCGTACAGATGAAAAGTCGGCCGGAGTTGGTCGACACTGCCATGACCTGGCCGAGGGTGACGGCCGTCGAGTTGGCGCGCTGCGGCGCTTTGCTATCCCATGCGCTGGTGTCGGCCGTGAGCGCCGTACCCGTCGTCGCGGAGATCGCAGTGCGCGTGGACATGACACTGCCAAGGGGTGCCGCAGACGATCCTGGATAGGTGACGTTCATCCACACGGAAGCGTTCGTCGGCATCGCCGAGGCGCCAGAGACGCCATACAACGTCACGTTCAGCGCCGAGGTGGTCTTGTTGTTCCACGACGCAAGAGGAAAGCACTCGAACGGAAAATAGAATGACGTGACCTGGCTGTTGTTCGGGTTGGCGAACGTATTGACGGTGTGTCCAAAGGCACCAGTGTCATCAGCGGCACCGCCGGTGCGAACTAGTGTGCGGGAGGACAGCAGGTTGCCCGCGGCGCGGGTGACGCCGTGCACGTTGTCATCGTTGGCCGACGAGCACCGAATGAGATAGGACGAGACCAGCGGGCCCTGCTTGCCGTCATCACCCGCCACACTGAAGGGAATGGCGTTCGAGGCCAGCTTGCAATTCTCTAGGTACTGCGATCCGGCTCCGCCCGACTGGTTGATGATGTAGTTCGAGCCCCAGCCCGAGAGGTCCGAGTCGATCAGGTGAAACTCACCCGCTGCCGGGTTGTTCCAGAACCGGCTCGGGAACGACGTGCCCGACGCCATCTGCGCATTGATGACTCTGCCGATGCCTCCGCCAAAGCTGTTGTGGCAGGTGGTGTCGCCGAAGCTGAACGTGCAGTTATTCCAGGTGTGGGAATACGAGAATGGACCGCCCATCTTGTTGGCATCGGAACCGGCCAGCATCCCGAAATAACAGTTGTCGTACAGCTCCATGCCGTTGGAGCTGGACTGCATCTGGTGGGCCGAGATGAACGAGATCCCCCACCAGTACATCTGGACGTTGTTGCTGGGGTCGTTGAACGCGATGGCATTGTTGCCGGACGCAGTCATTGTGACCGAGGCGCCGAGGTTGGTGTTCTGCGTGCCCGGCTGGGGAAACCAGTCTTTCGCGAGCGGCGGCACATCGCCAGTGCCTGTGTTGTCGACGCAGATGACCTGGTTCAGCAACCAATTGCTGCCGGACATCTGGAACTTGATCTGGTTGGCTGACGACTCCGCGTGGTTCTTGGCGACGTAAATCGTGTCGCCCTCGGCAGCCCATCCGGACTGCATCGCGTTGTTGATCAGCTTGTGAGGAGCTGCCCACGCGCCGGGGGACTGAAAGGTCTGTTGACCGGTCACCTCGGTGAAAGTGGCGCCGCCAGACGTGGTCGTGCTGCCCGCGGTTAGATTCCACGTCGGTTCAGTACCTGCAGACGTACCCGCCGTCGTGCAACGAAAGACTCGCTCGTTGCCGACAGTGGGGGTGGCCAACTGGCGAATAAGATTGCCGACCGTGTAGGCGTGCGAAACTGTGAACGCCGCAACGTTGCCGTAGTCGACGGACCCTACGTACCAGTTGTTGGCCATCCGCTATTACGCTGCGCTGATGACGATAGTGCCGGACGCGAACGACGGCGTTACGCCAGCCGGGATCGACTGCTGCACGATCTTTCGCAGCATGCCAGAGCCGGAGCTGGTTGTGACGCAAGCGGTCGCCGGGCCCGTAGTGGTGTCGACGTTGATGGCGTCGGTCGCGGGCGTGGCAACGAAGTTCACGGTGTAGCCCGTCCAGGTGCCCGTGGAGAGCGTCGGAAGAGTCCCGCCGTACTCCGCTGTGAACACGATCGGATCGTTGCTGGCAAACCCGTTGGCCTTGACGGACACTAGGTTGCTCGCGGTCGGAACCTCGAACGGCAACCAGGGGAAGTTGCCCAGGAAATCCCAAGCCAGAAGATCGCCCGCGGTCAGAGCGTCGTAGAGACCCCAAGCGATGACCGTACCGAAGCCGGCGCCCGTGGCAGCCGCGTACGCTACAGCAGCGCCATTGGTCGTGGACGACGGTGCAGTGCCGCTGGCATTCGGGAACGCCGAGAACGTCAAGCTGTCGGTCGAGCCGGAAGACGCATGCAGAGCGTTGGCCGTGAGGACCAGCGCGGTTCCGACGTACGTCGAGACAGTGCCGATCGCCTGCGAGTTGGTCGTATCGTAGACGGTCATGCCAGGCACAACCCAGCCAGGGTTGGTCGTCATGGTGACGTTCGCCGAGCCGGTCGTGAACGACGCAGTAGCCGCAACGGAGCCGGCAACCTGCGTACGAGCATACGCGGTACCGGACGTCGAGACTTCGGTGAAGCCGGTGCCGGCGTCAGTACCGACCGCCGTGAACAGCGCCATGAACACAGACGGCGTGACCGGCTGCGCAATCTGTCCCGTGATGTTGTTCAGCAGATTGTCTGCCGAATAGTTCGTGAGGCCGGTCATTTCGATTCCTTACGACAGCGCGGAGATGGCGGTGTTGACCGTGGTGATGTTCGAAGACTCGGTGCCCGACGGCGTCAGCACATCGTTGACAAGATAGGTGAGCTTGGTGATGCACTCAGCAATCGCGAGTTCGACCTCGAGCATGATGCCAGGGAGATCGCACGCAGCGATTTCAGCCTGGTTCTTGCCGCCAGTCGTGAAGGTGATAGCAGTGAGGTTTGCCTTGACGCCCATGAGAGAAATTCCTTGATGTTGGGGATTGGATTAGAATGTGGTCCGCGCGCGGAACGGGTCCAGCAACTTCTTGACGTCGTTGTCGAGAGTCGTTGCCGCGAACCGCATCATCGTGGTGTCGCCGGCTGTGATCCTCTGAAGACCGCCGCTTAGATTTGATGTCTGGATTAGACCTGATGCTATCTGTGCGGCTGCGCGTGCCACCGGATCAGGTACGGTCGGATATCCTGCGACGTACTTGATGCGAACGTCGGAGTAATAGGAGAGCAGTTCACCAGCCGGCACCCAGATCTCACCGGTCGCATCCGACCAGGATGACGGCGGGATCGCGATCGGTATCCACGGCGGCGGACCGCCGAAGGACTGGATCGACGCCAACAGGTTCATGTCCTGATAGAGACCGCCGACCTGATCAGACCGGCGCCCGTAGGAGTACCGGCCAAGCATCGAGACGACGCTTACGAGCGGAAACTTGGCCACGCGAACGATTGAACGCTTACTTGGCGTGGTGCGATCTTCGCTGATGACACGACCGACGTCGGCCAGGGCGCCACTGGCGTGGCTGAACTGAACATTGCCGAGCGTGATCTGATTGGTTCCGTTGACAGCTACGATGACGCAAGCTTCTACGGCGGCCGGGTTAGCGAAGTCGAGGACAAGGACTTCACCGATGCTGTCGGCTCTGATATTTGCCGGAGTCACTGTCACGACGACATTGGTGCCAGGTGTGATGGCTGATCCAAGCTTGTATGTGAAGCTCGGCGTCATGGATGCCATGGCGCAAGGATTGCCGTTGCCGTCCTTGGTATAGATCAGACCTTCCGGTCGCTTGATCTCGGCATCGATTAGGGTCGATGCGAGTTGAGCGACTCCGGCCGGCAGAGTGGCAGGAAGGCCGAAGCCGTCGTTGACACCCTGTAGATAATTCGATCCCATATCACGCCGCGTTCAGAAGAAGCGCAAATCCAGAGATGGTTGCAGTGGACCCGCCGGTGTTGGTGATGGTGACCTTGAACGACTGGAACGGGAGTCCATCGTTTGAGTTCACAACGTTCGCGGTGGCGGCGACGAGCGTGGAAGAGATGGGCGCGCCCTGGGGAAGCGTACCAACCTTATCGACGTAACGCTGGATCGAAACTGCACCGGCCTGCGATGACAGAACAGCACAAGAGAGTGCCTTGAAGCCGTCACTCGCGATAACGTTCGACACGTAGCTACCGGCAGCAGCGATCGTCGTGGGCGGCGGAGTAGTTGCCGAGACACTCAGATCGCACTGCGCTACCGGGCCTGTGGCGACCGGCTCCCAGTATTGATCATTTATTTCGGATGAGACCTGAGGCATGTGGATTCCTTATGCGGTCAGAAGCTCGGGCAAGATCAGCCGGGACTTCTTCGCCAACTGATGTTTCACGAGATACTTCCCGATGGAGTCGGGGACATCCGCTTTGCCGAAGACGAACTCGACGTTGAATTCCAGGGGCGCGTTCTTATCGTCCACCCAATCGGATGGCATCTCACCCTGGCCCTCGAGGTGCTTGGCCGGACAGATGCTCATGATGAATGATTTTTGCTTCACGGCTTTGGCGCCGGTGGCGTAGACGTGCATGGAAACTCCTGTTTAAAGACGGGTAATAAAAAACCCCCGGTGATTTCTCACCGAGGGTGTGTTTAGACTCTGGAAGAGGCTTGTGAGGCTAATGTCCCCGAAGCGACAACTCTTCCCGAGTTATTACGGACGCAGAACCTGGACCAGGCGGTGCGCGTAAGTCGCGCCCTTCACGATCAGGTTGTCGAACACGATGCCGACGTACTGGCCCTGCAACCCGGACAGCAGACCGAGCTGGAACAGACGCGGGCTCATATTGCCGTCTCCGCCAGAGATGACGGCCATCTCGATGTCGGCCTCTGTCACGATGACAGCGTAGTAGCCCTTCAGCGCGGTCGGGACCGCCGAGAAGCCATACGCCGAGACGCCCGCCGCAGAGATCGCCGCGGACAGGAACGGATCCACAACCAAGGGGATCGGGCCGGCCTGCGTCTGGATCGCGCGAACCATCACGCCGGCAGTCACTTCGACCTTGTCGAAGGTGATCTGCGACGCCTTGGCTTCACGATCGAGATAGTCACCGAGGATCGGATCGATGTAGATCGCGGTCGGTCGGATTACGTAGGTGGTATTCGCAACCATCTGGGCGACCTGGCTCTTGATGCCGTCGATGATGGAGGCGCCGTTCACGACCTGACCCGTGGTGGTGATCTGGGTCAGAGCCGAGACGTACTGGGTCGTGGTGGGGATCGTCAGCGACGTATCGGTGCCGGTCCAAACGCCGGAAGCCGACGCCACGATGACGGAGTTCAGGATGTCCTGAATGTCCTTGGCTTCGACTGCAGCGAACTGGCCCTGCTGACGGGTAACTTCGACGTCGAACAGCGACAGGTTCGTCTGGTTGACGATCGCCTTAACGTAGGCCGAACGCTCAACACGCGCCGGACCAGTTGCGGTCGGGGTGATGTTGCGCGGATCGGTGAACGCTGCGGTCGCAATCGCGGTCTGCTCGAAGTAACGATGGGGATGACCCGTCGCAAGCTTGCGGCTGACGCGCTGAAGGAAGATCGAGTTCCGACGAATGATGTCGTAGATCTCGGATTCGTACTTGTTGATTTCGATGGCGCCGTTGCCGAGGAAATCGGCGGCGGCAGTGATCTGGTCAACGAACTTGGCGGGCTGAATGAAAGACATTGTTCTTATTCCTTTTTCGCGCTTCTTACAGAGCGCCCAAACGCGACAGCTCTTGCTTGAGCGTCATGCGTTGATCCATGTTGAGACCAGCCGCCTTGAGTGAGACGTCGAGTTCGGAGACCTTGAGCTTCGCGTCGCCCTCGGGCAGCGTGATAGACGCCCTGGCAAGCAAGCTGGTGATCATCGGGCTGACGGTTTTGCGATCGGGAGCGGCGGCAGCGGCGATAGCCTTCGCTTCAGCATCCTTGGCCTTCGTCTCCGCAGCGGCGAGCTGATCGACGAGCGGCTTGGTGGCGGCTTCGACGGCAGTCTTGACGGCTGTCTCGATCGCAAGGGTCTGCGCGGCAGCGATGCGCTGCACTTCAGCGGCCTGATCGAGTGCTTCCTTGACGGCAGCCTTGACGTCGACCACGGCGGGCGCAACGACAGTGGCTGCACCGGCTTCGATCTTGGTGAGGCGATCGCCGAAAGGCTTGAGCGCGCCGTCCAGGATTACCTTCAGTTCTTCGGGGGTCATTTTTATTTCTCCTGCTTCGGCGGATGCCGCAAGCGATGTGGTTGTGTAGGCAGCCTTGTCCTTGCGGAGAATCGCTGCGCCGGTGAAAGACAGATCGGTGATCGTGAGAATGTCGGCGCTCGGGTCTTCGATCGTCAGACGTTGCGCTTCAAAGCTGAAGCCCAGGACTTTCTTGAGATCTTTGATGAGTGCCGCCGTCTCTGGAAAATCGGCTGCGTAGATGAAGCCCTCGATCGCGATCGCGTTGCCAACGATGTTGGCTGACGTGATGATGCCAATCTTTTCCTGGGCATCGTGACCGTCGAACGAAGGAGTGAAGTTGACCGCCATACCCATCAGAGAGGAAAGTGCCCTCTCCGCTGCTCCGGCAGTGACGATGATCCGACGCCCGTGCGCGCCACCAGGGGCGCCGTCGGACGGCTGATCAAGTCGCGTCAGGATGCCAGAGAACGGCATCTTGTTCGGGTGATCTGAATTGGAGATGTTGAGCGCCATTGCCTCAAGGCTGATGGCTTTCAACTTATGCCAGTCGCTGGTGTCGACATCTAGTTCGACAGCACGAGCGATGATTAGGTGACGAGCTTCGCGCTTCTCGTCGATTGAAAGCCCTTGCGTGTTCTCGACGTTGTACCAAGAGAGCTTGGTATTGTGAGCGTCGTTGATACGAAGCTTGCGCTTGCCAGGAACTGCGAACTGATCGTCTGCGAGGGCTGCGATGCCCTTCTTGTCTAGTTTTACGTTCATGGTGGGCGAAGCCCCTTAGAGGTGGTAGGAAAGACCGATCAGGAATTCCTTGGTGTCGCCGTTTGACTTATCGATCGCGACTTTAAGGAACGGCTTGATCTCAGCCAGGCGCTGATGGATCGCGTGACGTTCGTCAGTGAAGCCATCGAGTTCAACAAGTGCGCCTGCCCATGCTTTGCGCTCGGGCTCATCCTCGTAGACGAATGGGTTCTCAAGGGACTCTGGGACCGCCAGCTTCTCAGCATCCCGACTGACGTTCTCTGCGTCAGCTTCCTTGCGAAGCTCTTCGGCTTCCAGCTCGGCCATCAATTCCTCTTCTGTCTGATCGGCCATTATGCAAGCTCCGCAAGCACGGAGACGAGAGCAGCATGATTAGCTGAGTCACCACCGCTCGACGGGTACACAGAGATGATCTGAGACATAACTACCTTGAGTTCGGCGACGTGCTGCTTTGCCAGAGACACCAGCGCGTTGACATCGATTGCCAGTGCCGACATCGCGGTCTTGGACGACGCGGTCGTTACGATCGCGTTGAGGTCCGTCATTACAGTCATATTGTGATTCCTTACGCGGCGACGACGAGAACGTCGAAGGTGCCGGCGGGCAGCGTGGTCGCGGCGAGCAGCGGCGCCAGGTTGACCGTGAAGCCGAAGGTCGTCTTCGCGGAGATCCAGGCGATGCACGCCTGATAGTTCGTCACGATGACTTGGAACGTGGGCGGTAGCGCTTCGGCGAAGGTCACGACAGTCGAGACCGTCTGGCCGGCGCCGCCGCCAATCAGGTTTGCAACTGCGAGCTGCTGGCCGAAGACCATTCGATCGGTAAAGTCCGGGGTGCTGGAACCGTCGATAACAGCAGTGACCCGCTTATTGATAGCCATGTGGCTTAATCCTTCTTGGATGTTTTGGGTTTGGTCTTAGTGGTCTTGCTGCCACTAGACAGATTCTTGTCGTCGACCTGTGCGGCGCCGCGCGCAGCCTGTATTGCGATGTCGACATCGGCCTTGAGCATGTCCGAGAATGGATTGGTGCTCGGCGGCTGGCCGCGCTTCTCTCGGTACTGGTTCGGTGTGATAGCGTTGTTCTCGTATTCTATGCCGAACACTTCAGCGAGGTTTAGCTCGTCGTCGGACTCGATGCCCTTGAAGCGAAACTCAAGCTGAGAGAAGCCGAGCTTGGCGTGAAGAGCTTCGCGAGTGATGTGCGAAGCCATCAAATGCGCGACGGGCTTAATAGCCTGCCGACGATCGCGATCCTCGGACGTCTCGGAAGTGTTGCGATTGACGTCGCGCTCGAGGCCGAGGTTCTGCGGACTGATATCGAAAGCCGTTGCCAGCTCGCGGATCAGGAATTCCTGGTACTGGAGATAGAGCCCGTCGTCGCCTTCGGGGAACAGCTTCATCACCGACGGGCCGCGGGCCTTCTCGGCGCCGGCCATGCCTGTGATCGGCATAACACCCTGGCCTTCGACCTCGTTGCGCCAGTAGCTGCGGAACGCCCCAAGCGTTTCGGCCGTAGCGCCCTCGCCGAGATCGAGCAGGATAGACGGTCGAGAGTTGGTGGCGACGTTGCCGGCGAACTCGCCGACGCCCAGGATCCTCGAAATCGTATTGAACGCGATCTCGAGCGGGCCATGACCGAACGGCGTCGCGGTCGACGGGTTCGGCCGGATGTACATCAGCTCGTCGTTGCGCAGCGGGATCATTTCTGAGTTGGACCCCGTGAAGGATCCGTAGCCGACGACTTGGACGTAACGGGCTTCGTTTAGCCCTCCGGACCAACCGGGATAGATTTGAATAGTGAGGCCGTCGACCGGCCACATCCAGAGCGGACGCAGAGGGTTTCCGCTGTCCTGCATCTCGATTGCGCCGGCGCCGAGGAGAATGTCTTCGGCTACCTGTTCGAATAGCGTTCGCGCACTATCATCACCGTTCGGATGATCGATGCAGTATGAAGCGACTTCGATCTGACGCTGCAGTTCACTGTTGGGATGCAGACCATCCGACGGTACGATCTCCCATTCCAGCATCGCGATCGGGTTCTTGATCGAATTGATGGCGCGACGCGCGTACGGATTGAGAGAGAACCACCGAAGATTCCGCGGCGTCGGTTTGTAGGCAAGCTTCTTGGCGCTTCCGATGTTGTTCTGTGGAATTAGATTCGGGAACGCTATGGTGTCGCGGTGCGGCTCCTGCTTACGCCGCCCTGGGCGACCGCCCTTGAAGATATCGAGCAGCGCCATGGTGCCTCATGCGAAAAAGAATGTTGAGGCGGAATCGCTGAGCATCAGCTCAGTGAGCGCCCAGACCATCGCGTCCAATCGGTCAGGCGAGTAGCCTGCCGTCGAGCGGTCAAAATCCTGAGTGAAGGCGCACATCTGATCTTCGAGCTGAGAGAACCCCCCAACGTGATGGACGCGGCCCTGTTCATAGAGTGCGCTGATTGGTTCGGCCCGAATGGCCTTGCCGCGCGAGGCGTGAACGCCTTTGTATGCGACGTTAGAATTGACGGCGCGGATCGTGTTCTCGATCATATCGCCGCCGTTGTTGGTCTCGCCGATGATCCGGTCACCACCCAGAGCTGCGTACATCCGGCATGCTAGGGTGGCCCATTCGTTCGGCTGAAGAACTCCGGACGTGTCCTGGAGGACGTATCCGTGTCCATCATATCCGAGACCGGCCGCGATGATTCCGGTTTCGTCGGCGTCTTCGCCGGACGTCATAGCGGGATCGATCGCGATTACGATCCTCCGGAGTGGAGGCACTTGATTAGCGTGGATACGCAATTCATCCAGCTTCTCTCGTGTCCACATGGCTCCGGGGACGTCGTCGAGCATCTCGGCGTAAATCTCTTGCTTACCGAGACGAGTGCCTTCGTATTTGCGTTTGATGGTCTCGATGAATTGCTTCGCGAGATTGTTTGCGTTCTCCAAAGTGGATCCACGCGTGATGACCGTGAACGGATCCTTGATGATGTCTTTCAACAAACCAATAGGTCTCGGCGTCGTTGACACCAACACCTGTGGATTGGATCCGAGACGAAGACCAAACTGCAATTGATCCCAGCTATCCTGCGCGTACTGCCATTTCGCCAGCTCATCGCACCATGCCGCGGAATGTTGAGGACCGCGGAGCTGGTCCGGCTCTGAGCCGTTGTAGATCGAGGCAACACATCCATTCGGCCAGGTGAGCCTTCGCTTGGAAGGCTCGTATAACGGCATGAAATCTTTGGGGTGGACCTGCAATAGGCCCGAACCTTCGGTCGACAACTTCCCGTCGCCGATCATAACGTCGCGCGCGTCTTTGGCGGTTTCGGCGATGATCGCGATGTGCGAATGCTTTCCACCAGACAGTGGCGTCGAGCCGCATGCTAGGGATCTCACCCACTCAGCGCCGGTGCGCGTCTTACCGAAACCGCGGCCGGCGAGAACTAACCACGTATTCCAGTCCATGCCATTAGGCAGCGTCTTTGGGGCGAACTGATTCTGCCGACCCCACATTTCCCAGGCGTAGGCAAAGTCGAGACGTTCTTCGTCCGACAGCTTAGCTAGGTAGTCCTCCCGGACTTCCTTCGGCCAGGTCGCCATTATCTCGCCCTTCGACGAGTTGGCTGTCAGCTTTGATTTCAGCGAAGGCGGCGCCGGGGTCGACGACGGAGAAGGTCCCGTCGATGACGGGGAGTCCTTCTTCCCCAGCAACGGGCCCAGCGAGTCGTCGTTCGATTTCGTCGAACTTGGCGGAGATTCGTTCGCCTGCACTGATGAGTTCAATTTTCACGTCCACGGTTGAATGAGTGTCGACCGGCTTGTCGAATTGACCGAGGACGTGCTTCGACAGGTGCATTGTCATATTGACAGCGGGGCCGCCCTCACCTTCCGCGTGCCGCTGCTGCAGCATCCGAAGGTTGACCTTGCCGATCTCTCGGCCACGCTCGATCGTTTCGGCGAAGACCGGATCTTCCTTGATCTTCAGACCGAAGGTGCGCGCCGACATGCCCAGGATTGCGGCCATCTCCTGGTTCGTGCATTGCATCATCGCCATGCGCTCGAGGGATGGAAGCTTCACTTCTTTTTTGGGCCGACCGACTTTCTTCGGGCCGACCTTGGCGACCGAGCGTCTCCGACGGTTCTTCTCCGCGGTGGTTAGTTTGGCGACCATCAGGCCACCAAGGATACGTCTGCAGCTTTGAAGCCGTTGCCCTTCTCGGCAGATACGAGTTCGTACCGGACGGCCTGGTCGGGGAGCAGAACGTTGAGGGACCGAACCAGTGCGGTCCTATGGACGAACACTTCGTCGCCGCCATCATCCGGAGCGATGAAGCCGAAGCCCTTTGCGTCCGAGAAGAATTTAACTTTTCCTGTAGCCACTGAGTTGGTCCTTAAAATCAACCTCGCAGTGAGTGATAGACACTTGGCCTATAACTCACGCGAAGGAACGGAAAGGACGCAAGCCTTTGGCCCCAACTTCACGAAGGGGTTATCCCGCTGCAATTCGGGGCCGGGTCTTTGGGCCGGGCTAGGCTCTGCGTCGAATGGGTTGAAGATTCCTGGGTAACTATTCGTCCAGCGACATCTTCAATGTGGATGGTAGAAGAGAACTGCCAGCGACCCACACACGGTGAGCTTTCTGATAGTCGCGACTATCAGCTATCGTTCGGTGAGAAGCGTTGCCGCCGGTCCCCGTGTAGTCCAACAGATTGTTCCATCCAGAGATGGTCTGCCTTCATCCTACGTTCCGCGCTGGATCAGTTTAGTTGGTTGCGGCGGGTCGGATTTGAACCGACGACCTTCTGGTTATGAGCCAGACGAGCTACCGGGCTGCTCCACCCCGCAATATTTTGTACTAACCGCCACCACCGGTGTCGGTGTCGCTTACCTGGGCGGACGTATCCGGATTGGCAGCCATGTCGGCGTCAAGCTCAGCCTGGGTCGGCTCGACGGGATTCATTTCGCTCGGGTCGGTGTCGCCGCCGAAGGTCGAGGGGTCTTTAGGATCGGTCATTTTGATTCTCCTGTGAGGGGTTGGTTGGATAAACGTTTGGCGTTCTTCCGAGAACGTTTCTCGATGGCCGCCTGGATGCGCTCCGCCCTGCCTGGAGCGTAGGCTCGCTTCATCGCGGCTTGGATGGCTCGGAATTGTTTGCGCGTCAGTGGGGCTGTCTGTGGCACCCTGGGCATGTTCATCGGATACATCAGCGAACAGACAGCAGTGGAGCTGGAGCCAGACAATCCTTCGAATGACCTTCGGGACCGCCCCATAGGTGCGTAGCCATGATCTGATGCAGAATGGTCAGTCGCTTAAATCCCTGATACCAACCGTACCGTTCGATGACTGCACTGGCCTCGCGTGAAGCCCGTTCGTAGGATAGTCCGCGATATTCCGGATATTCCATCATGGTCGACCTGTCTGTCTGTCTGTTACGGATAGAAGTGGATCGTCGAGATCTCGTAGAGAGCCATGATGCCGACGAAGACGATGGCACACCCGACGACGACCATGCTCTGCCAGACCCACGCGAGATCGGACGGTTTCTTATTCAAGCCAAAGTTGCGGGTCATTTGCGGAGATCCTCATAGCGCCAGGCGTATTCCGAATTCTTGTCAACGAGGAGCTGGAGTCGCGTGATCTCGTTGATGGCATCCCGACAGACAGAGGCGACGTAGTAGTGACTCTTCTCGGTGGTCGCCTGCTCGAGCAGATCGTGCAGCTTCTGAAGGATGGTCCTGACCTTGGCAGGAGGAGATGTCTCGCCGAGAAGATTTCCGATCTGGGAGTCAGTAAGTAATTTCTTTGGATCGGTCATGCGGTGGCCGGTAGCATGGCCGGCTGCCGGGGACAGCGATCGCCGCGGCACGTCTGCTCGGCAGTGGGCGGGCATATGCATCCGTAGTTGAAGGTTGGAGCCGGAAGCGGAGGCGGAGGTAGAGCCGGCAGCATCGGAGTCCCCGGCAGCGTGTAGAGCGGCGGGTTCGGATTGAGATCCCAGTTCATCGAAGTTGGGGGGTGGTCCATCGGCATGCCTACCTACTCCGCGTCTTCGTCGTCGTAGAACTCTTCCTCGTCCGGATTGGCAGGATCGAATTCGACACAGAGATCCAGGTACTGGCGGAAGCTCATCAGCCCGAGCTGGGCCAGGATCCGCGCGCCAGTCAGGAACTCCGTGATCGCCAGGTTGGAATCGTCGGTGTCTTCCGGCCAGTCGCATCCGTCCTCGCCGCAGAACGGCGTGGTCTCATCTAGTCCGCAGCGGCACATGGTTTCGCCTGTTCTGTTTTTGAAATTTTTTGGAATTTTTTTTGGAATTTTTCTGTGGCCCGAGAGGTGGACCATACCCCCGCGCGTAGAAGTGAATTTGGGTTCACGCTCTATTAGACAGGAACGAATGCTGAACGGAAGGTGAGATATACAACGATATCAATGAGATACGTTAGATATGGCGCGAGATACCGCACACATAGAAGCGTGATCTAATCGACCGACACGCCTATACCGTAAGGTATTCCTTACCGAATAGCGTAATAGGCCGTAATAACCCAATGATATCAATGCAGTGAATGCGAATAATTCGGATGACTTACGGTATAGGTGGACCGTGCCAAAGCGTCATTCCATTCGATTGAAGAGCAGATGTCACAGAGCGCCCTATCAGCGCGCCTTGCCGACGGTGCAGCGGCGCGGCGCCAATCCGCAGCTAACGCATTGAGCAGCGCGGTAATGCCGGCAACGATCATTCTATGCACCATTGACTGCAGTCCGACTCGCGTAACGAGGCGAGCGAGAAAATTGGACCAAGAATCCGAACCCTCGAGTCCGAATTAGGACCGATTTGATGGCCTATTTGCGTGAATTCTCATTGAAAATTCATGCAATCGAATAGACGCTTCAATTTCATACCGATCCGCACAAATATAAAACACGGTCTGATCACGGATTTGTGATCGATAATCCATTACGCAACTCTTGCGTATGCCTACCGAGTCAGCCTACCTACCTACTATCGAAACCGAGCCAGTAGGTAGGCAACCATGCGAACCCTCACTAACATCATTTGCGGTCGAAGCGTCGCGAGCTATTTCGCCGCGCCGACAACCCCCCAGCCAATCTTTAATGCGTCCACCAAAAAAGTAGGCGGACTTCGTTTCGTAAAGATCGGCCGCTTCTGCGTGTCGTATTGCGTCACCAAAACTTACAAGGCGGTTTGAGATGAAACCGCACTTGACGTTCACGCTGCAGTCATCAAACAAAAAAACCGGACCGATGCCGGTTTCAACATCGGACCGCAAAACCTGCCCGACAGCTTGCCCGTTCTATGATGCCGGTTGTTATGCCGCATACGGTCCGCTTGGCGGCATGTGGAAAGGCCTATCTGCGGCCGGTCCCGATAGCACTTTCAAAAACGGCAACGGAAACGTTTTGACGTTTGGCTGGCAAGCATTTCTCAAGATGGTTCACAAGCTAGATGCCAACGCTATATGGCGTCACAATCAAGCCGGCGATTTGCCGGGCGATGATAACACCATCGATGCAACGGCATTAGGCGAGCTGGTCAAGGCCAACAAAGGCAAGCGCGGCTTTACCTACACGCATAAGCCGATGGACAATGCCGCGAACGCCGCTGCAGTCGCTAAGGCCAATGCAAACGGTTTCACGATCAATCTATCTGCCGACAACATGTCGGAGGCCGACGAATTGGCCGCGCTCAACATCGGTCCTGTTGTCGTGGTGCTTTCGGACTCGATTAGCGGAAACTCAAAGCTTCACACGCCGTCCGGCCACCGTGTTGTCGTTTGCCCCGCAACCTACCGTGACGATGTTACGTGCAAGTCGTGCGGTCTTTGTCAGATAGCAACCCGAAAAACCATCGTCGGTTTTCCTGCCCATGGTGCAGCGAAGAAAAAAGCGGCCGCGATCGTGGCTGCTCTCTAACTAAACTCAACTCAACCCCAAAGGAGTCCACACCATGCAAAACGTAACAGCAGAATTAGAGGCAATGATTGACGCGCACGGACTTACTCATGTGCTCACTGGGCTATCGCTCGTTTGCGCTGAAAAGGCGGAGCACATTCGCGCCAATTGGCAGGATCGTATCACAGCCAAACCCTGGGATAAGGCGAGCAATGAGATTGAGCAATTAGCACGCAAGGTTGCTGCTCTCGGCATCTAACTAAACTCAAGCCAAAGGAACACAAAATGAAAAAGATCAAACGCGCAATCAAGTTTGCCTACCTGCTCATAGCCCTTGCGTTCTGCTCTCTGTTCAATCTCTGAAAAGGAATCGAACAATGTACACTAACAAAAATTTCAAAACGAAAAAGGCGCTCAAAGAAGCGGTTGCGCTGTATCACACGCTTTCGCCGATTGATGGACAACGTTGCCATACCGGCATTGCGTATCATCAGCCCGGCCCGTTTGGCGGTAATGAGCCAATGAACGGCACGGTATATTTCGAGGGGCCGCACTATCCCGAACCCCATCGCTGGTACGCGCAAGCGACGGTTAAAGACGGTTTGGTGATAGCAGTTAAGTGAACCTCACGAAACCGTGACTACGCAACACTTGCGTATTACGCAAAGGTTGCGTATTGTCATTTTATCGAAACGAAGGGCAAACACCATGAACGGAAAATTCACTCTCTATATTGATCAATACGGAAACAAGTTTGCAGCGCATACCGTGAAAGAATTGCGCGCCAAGGTTGGTATGGGCGGCGCTCGCGTTTCCAAAATGTACAATGACAAAAAAGACGGTCGCACCGTTCACACGGGATATGTGATCGGCCAACATTGGCTCACTGCATATCAACCCGTCGAATTGGCTGCTTAGCTTTTCGAACATGGCCCGCAGCAATGCCGGCCATGATCGAACATCTAATCTCAAACCAAGGAGTCGACTATGACCAAACTAAAATCCATGCCAACCACTATCAGCATTTCCGCGAAGTGTTCCGACATGTTTTCGTCGACGTTCCTCCAGGACGGTACGCCTGTTGCGGACTATAACGGATATGTCCCCGCGTTCTTTCCTGAGGAGCACTATGGCGATTATGTGCAGCTAGATATCGATCTCGCCACCGGGCAGATTCTCAATTGGAAGAAACCATCGTTGAAAGCTATCAACGACTCAATGAAGGAAGATTGAGCCATGGAAACCATCGTCGCCACATATGGCTCAAATCGCGAAGCAAAAGAACATGCGGATAGGCTCAACGATACCCGACAGAGCGGCGAGTCGTTTGGCTGCAAGCGAACCGTCGACGGGCGCTGGCATGTCATCCGAGTCGTTATCAATCGCCACGGTTACAACGCCGCTGCAGTCGACAACGCCATTGCGTCGTCAAACCGTCACGGTCGCAAGATTGGCAACCGTGAAGCCAGCATGATCCACGCGCTAATGAAGGGACGATAGGACTATGAAACCGACTCACATCAGATGCGCGACAATGCCCAATGGCGATATCGAAGCATCTGACATTTACCACGGCGGCACGGATCGTGTGATCGTAAATTGCCAATCCGGGAACGCTATCTATTCAACCGTCCGGCCTAGCTCCGACATGTTCCGTTGGCTCGTAACAGCAGCGCGAAAGCATGTCGCGAAATAATCTGTTCCCCTAATCCACAACCCAAGGACTCGAGTCATGAAACTTTTCACTGCAGCAATCGAACGCAAACTTATCGCCAACGGTATCGCGACCGCAGCGGCGCAATCATCTGGCAAGAATGAGCCGGACCATATGCCGCCGCTCAAGATCTTCAATCCGACAGGCGCCGCGACGTGGCTGATATCCGAAATCGTGGCGGATCAGCCCGACATGCTTTTCGGTTTGTGCGATCTCGGCATGGGCGAGCCTGAGTTAGGCTATGTGAGTCGCGCTGAGTTGGAATCGATCCGCGTTCGGTTCGGCTTGGGACTAGAGCGCGATATGCACTTCACTCCGAAGCAGACTCTTTCCGCTTATGCTAACGACGCGCGCAATTCCGGCCGGCTTATGGCCTGACTGCACTCCTGCACTCCTGCACTCCTGCACTCCTGCACTCCTGAGAGATACAGCCAGATGACACAAACCCCGTCACCGCCCGCCGCCTACCTCGAATATGAGCGCCGCTTGTATGCGGGCAAATGGTGGTTTCGCACCGCTCCCGATAAACCGTGGCAGCTTTGCCTCTAAAGCCCCTGCACTCCTGCACTCCTGCACTCCTGCACTCCTGCACTCCTGAGGAATACACCATGAAGTACACCACTGAACAACTCGAAATCATCGCGCGCCATTTCAACCTGTTCGTTGAACAGGACGATGACGGCAACGTGGTAGGCAACACTGACCCGAAAGCCGAAACCGGCTGGCGCCCTATCTATCGCGACCAATGCGAAGAGGCCTTGGCATCATGATCAAATCAAAAGACCAACTGCGCTGCACCCTGACTGCACTCCGCGGCAAATCCAAACCGATGACCGGTGAGCAATTCAAGGCAGCGATCGCTGCAGTCGGATTGTCTCAACAGCGGGCCGGAATCTTCTTTGGTGCCGCCATACGTACCGGTCAGAACTGGGCCCTAGGCGCGACGCCTATTCCGTTCCCGGTTCAGTGGTGCCTCGAATACATGGTTGAGCACGGGATGAGTGCGGACGGGTGGGAGTGATCCTGCCGTTCAATGTGGATGCCGTGCTGTTGATGGATGGAATATGCGGCGCCTGCCGCGTTCGGCGCTACATGCAGAAAGATCATGAGTAGGGCTTGAGCCAAGAAATTCACGACTGCACTCCTGTGCTATTCATGCCCTGCACTCCCTGCACTCCCTGCACTCCCTGCACTCCCTGCACTCCCTGCACTCCCTGCACTCCCTGCACTCCCTGCACTCCCTGCACTCCCTGCACTCCCTGCACTCCCTGCACTCCCCTAATAGATCGGACGTATCACTCTGCGCTGGCGCGAGCCAATTTGCGCCGTACCATCCGCATCTAGCACTGGAGTGAATTCTTTGCGATCGGCCATATCGTAATAAGCCTTATCGTCCGCAGCGAATTGAGCGCGCGCATTAGCCTCATACTCTTCCGGAGTCGCTAACCCTTGCGCCTTCCGCTTGCGCGCCATCTCTCTTGAGATCTTTCGCGTGATCTTGCCACCCTTTGCCAGGTAAGAGCCAGTAAGGATACTCAACTCGGCGCGCATTTCGGCCTTGGTGATGGTGGGCTGCATTGGGTGGACCTGTACTGTGGGACATGAAAAAACCCGCCGCGGATTTGTCCGGGGCGGGTTCGAATTGGGTGAAGAATCGCTGGTGCGTCTTGTTTTCTGACGCACTCCTCATCTCACGGATAATCTCACCTTCCATCCTTCGTGTCAATAGGTAGGTAGGTAACCCTTACCTACATGGCCAAACCATACACCTTGGCCAACGTCTCCAGGCACTCCCGGAACCGGCGACCGAAATACAATTCCCAGCTTTCGCCCTTCAGTCCACGCCTGCCTGCCACCTGTGCCATGCTAAAACCGCCTACGAGGACGTCCTGGGCGATCCTGGCTCCCTCCTCACCCATCCTACGGTCTGCCTTCGTTAGCCTACCTACCGCCTTCGCCTGGGCGTCTGTGATGCCTTCTGGCGCCAACCCTCCGGAAACGTATTCCTTTGCCGGGTCGATTGCCTTCGGACCACGCTCTGCCTTCTCCCAATCCCGCTGATAGGCCCGGCCGCCCTCGTATTGCGCGTCGTCGATGTATTTCCGCGCGTGCTGCTGCGCCAATGGGTCCGACCGAAGGCTGCGGACTACCCACACCTTGTCGCCGGGATTGACCGGCATCGGGTCGTCTATCTCGAACGTATCCACGATGGCATCCTTGGGCAGCTCGGTTGCCCTGCGATCGTGAGTCGCTGGTGCCATATCAGTTGCAGGGTTGAACGGTTTTCGAAGTTTCTTGTTTGCCTTAGCCATTAGGTCGATTCCCCTTCGTATTTCCTGATTATCTCTGCACCTGGGAAGAGCTTCTTGATCTCGCCGATTCCCTTGATGGCTTCGACGCTACCGACCATCACCGCCACCTCGTCCGGCGTCATGCAGATGACGTCCTCGCCGTGCAGCTCCTGAACCCTACCGACTATCCCCTTGTGGTGGCCGATCGCTACCTTGCATCCGGTGACCGGGTCCGAACCTAACTGGTAGGCATCGTCCGGAACGGGTTGGTTATCCCCGCCGGTATCCATGACCCTGACGGCAGCCGCATATCCGCGGCACAAGCCGGCGCCCTGGGTGGCGATGTCCTCGACGGTCCCCTTGATGCATGCCCGGTCGAAGATCTCGACCTGTTCGTGGAGCATCCGAGCCAAGGCCGGGTCCACCCTTCTCAACGCCAGATCCGTCCATCGCCGTTCGAACGTTAGGGCCGCATCGGCCACAACCGCAGTCCACCTGTTTAACTCTGTGGTTGCATCCTTTTGCGGGCCCCTCATGACAGGGTTCCGTGTTCGCCGACGCAGTGGTGCTGATGCCCCACCTGTGCGCGCGATGACAGTGCGCGCCCTATTACGCTATTACTCTCTCTATAAAGACCACTTTCTCTTACCATTTTACCTTCTTCTCTCTCTTTAGGGATTCTACGGCTAAATAAGGATTCAAGTGTCATGACAGTCATCAGAAGACAGGAATGCTAAGGTCTTCAACGACTTGACTGACGATGACACCTTCCGATGACACTTGTTTTGTAAGTGTCATTTGGGGGGGTAGTGTCATGCGCGGTGCGCGACGGTCCGCAGCGGTGCGCACGGCCTCCGAGACCCCCCGCAACTGCCGATGTTGCATGCCTTTGATGACCCCTTTTTGGAGCCATTCCGTCGAGATCTGGGTGTTCACCTGTCCCTTCGGATCGGTTGTATTTGCCGTCTTGCCCTCGAGGATCCGGCTCTCATAGCCGGCCTTGTGATGGGCCAATCCGGTCTCGTTCAGCACGATCCCGCAGTAGTAGCGGCGCCGTGCATCCCGCAGTTCCGTTGAGCTGACAGCGATCATCGGGTCCGCCATAGCGGTCAGACTCTTCCCGATCGAATCGTTGCTAGGCACGCCACGATTCTCGCCTTTGTTCTGCAGCCACCAATCTGCGAACGCCAAGCTGAAGTCTGGGCTCGAGATCTTTCGATCCATGTCATAGGTGATGCAATCCTCCATGAAGCCGGCGACCAGGTTGGAATCCTTCCGGATCTCCTCAGTGGCCTCGATCATCTCGTCTGTCATGGCAATGAATCCCCTTTTCAATGCGCGCGCAGCCCCTTCTAGTGCCCATGTGAGCAGCCCTGGCATCTCATTCGCCAGAACCAGCGACGACGGCTTGCCTACGCCCAGACGGTCCGCCTCCTTCGCCGTCCCGACTAGCTCGTCGGGAAAGAATTCCCGCTTGCACAGGATCACGATCAGCCGATTGACAATGGCCTTCGTGGCTTCTTTGAACTGCGGCGGATGATTGGTGCCCCAGAAGATCGGCGACGTAATACGGACCGACAGCATGGGCCCGTTCTTGACGTTGACGCTGATCGGCTCACCGGTGACGATGGCCTTGACCGCCGAACTAAAGTGCCACTTCCGTTGGTCGAAGGCTTCATGCAAAACCCATGGCCGCCGCTTCAGGAATCCCATCATGCCGTGCGGGCCTTCGAGTGACTCGATCGGCGTGGCATTCTGTTCACTGCCAAAGAACCCGCCGAGCACCTCGAGCAGACCGGATTTACCGAAGTTGGAGCCGCCCTGGAAGATCAGAGCCTTGGACAACTCCCGCGGCTTATTGTCGACCAAGCCGGCGCCGAGCACCTCCTGGATAACGCCAATGATCTGAGCTCGCTCATCCGGATGACGATCCGAGAAGCAATCCTCCAGCATCTGCAGCCACCATGGGCACTTCGCTTCAGGGTCGTATTTGGTCTCGATCCGCCATGTGACATAGTGCTCCGGAACGATCTCCGTCACTTCCATGGTGCGCGGATCGATCAGGCCGTTGCGGGTGGGGATGAGGCCATGGCTATCCCAGTCAACGCTCTCTCTACGCAAATGCTTCTGACGCAGGATCCAGTTGCGCGTTTCATTGACCAGCTTCAGGTTGGCTGAAATACCAAACTGATCGGCCGCGGCTTGGACTTCCGTATTTATCCAGGCGCCGATGTCCTCCGCAATCGTCCAGATGCCGTCTGCGTACATCCAGTTTTGCTTCGGAAGAAACAGTAGTCTCCGACCACTCTCATGAAGGACTCCAAGAATGGCATCGCCGATCCGCTCGAACTGGGTTTTCTCTCCGTTTGTGTCCTTTGGTTTCTTTGGTTTCGGTTCGCCCTTGGCTGCGGCTTTGGCTTGCTCGACCGTTTCTACCCTACCTGGCGCTGCCGCGGTGGCCTTCTTCGTCGGCACCTCCGAAGCCTGTTCTTTCGCTCGAGTCTCCGCGATAGGCGTGTACTTCTTGAGCCATGTGTCGCACATGCCTCGGATCGTCTTCTCTTCCTTCTGCCAGTTCCATCGCTTGCCGTAATCGCCGGCCGCCGCCTTGGTAGCTGCCAAAACCAGGCTGACCGTTTCCTCTATGGTCCGCCCGGCATTGAGCATGCTGCCGGTCACAGCCAATTGCGTGGTATGGACTGCAGCGTCGCCGCCCATCATGTAGCCCATGGCATCGAGCCGCTTCTCGACGTCGACCGACGGCTTCCATCCGCCGCCGTTCGCGATGGCATAGTCCAGATACGGATTGCTCTCGCCGGACATCTCAGACACGGTCCGGCCGCGCTCGCGTTCCTTGCGCAAGATCACCGGGGAAGTTTCAGCTAACCATTCCTCGAGATCCTCGAGGTGGTAGAGTTTTAGTTGAGTTTTTCCGGTGATATCGAACAAATCTACTGGGTGGGAAACTATAACTTCCTTATTCTCACCGCGTTTCGTGTTGTGTGTGCCCGGCAACCTCAACAGCCTTGCAATCTCACAGACCGAATGATCGCCGCCGACGAGATCCGCCAATAGCTTGAGATCCGCTTCGATACGGTCCATCTCGCCGAGCGCACCGGCCGGATTGGTGATGACCTCAGTCAGCATCCAGATGCCGTGAACGCCGTTGCCACTCCTGACCATGATGGACGGCGGATACTTCAACGTCTTGAGCTTACGTTCTACATCCTCAAGACTATCCTCAATGTCCTTCAGGTCGATGTCCGCGAATAGAAACGCGATCTCGTCGACCTGGATCTTGTTGCGTGCCTTTGATCCTGGCTTCAGCGTGCCGGCAGAATAAAACAGGCCGCGGTCGGGCCCGTCCCATTTCGCAATGAACGCCTCGATGTCCTTTACTTCGCGCGTGTCCAGCTTCCGGAACGGATGGACGCCATCGCGCTCGTTACCAAGACTGCAGAAGTGGACAGGGGAGGAAGTGCTCGGACCGAATACTGCCTTGATGAAGTCGATTGCTATTTTTGTCATGGGCATCCGGGTGTGATGGGTGTATTCAGAAAGGGCCCGCCCAGGGCGTGATGGCCCCAGGCGGGTAGTTTGGTTTCAACAGTTAGCTCCTGCAAAGATCTCGACTGTTGAAACTGGAGGGTAGAGGACTGTTCTTAGAAGCGCGGTCGCTCGGTGGTGGAGGAAGCTTCGGCTCCTCCACCATTCTTCGCATCGGCCATGCCTTGGATCTGGCGGGCCGCTTCCTTGGTGGTGTCCGCGGACTCGCTGGGCTCGACACCATCGAACTCGGCTTGATCCACCCAGCCAATGATCTTGAACTCAGGCACCTTGATCTTGCCGTAGGCCGGATCCTTGTGCTTGTAGCTGTCGACCGCCAGCGTGATGATCGGAAGCTTGCCGGGATTCATCCGACGCTTCTGGCCGAACGAAGTGACAAGCTTGGTGATCGCACCGCGACCGCCGGCCGAGTTGGTGACGAACGTGTAGAGTTCGTCATCCGTGGTGTCCTTCAGCACGAGGTATTGAGTCTCCTGCCAGACGTCCATCGGCTTGCCGTCCTTGTCGGTCGGCCATTCGGACTTGTCGTCGAAACCCAGCGTGTCGCGCTTCTGCGGACGATGGCCCTCAACAATGAGTCCCATGATGGTCTCGGCCGGCTTCTGATCTTCCCAGCGGATCCAGCCGACCAAGATGTTCGGCATGCTGGCAATGTATTTGCCGCCCGCCTCGATCTCATTGTCGCCGACCGAGTAGTCGCCCTTAGAGAACTTGAGCATCTTGCCAACGATGTTGGAAGAGTTCTCGCGCCCATAGGCCGAATACGGATCGTAGTTGTCGTCCTGAGTAGCCACAGCTCCGCCGTGACCTGAAGTGGTCATATCGTTCATTCTGCTATTTGCTTTCTTTTGTTTTCGCCGAGAGAAAAGCCTGTTCGGCGCGTATCCCAGCCGGGATGGCTGGAATTAGTTTTGCATAATGGCGGCTACCTTTTGCTGCCAGTCATGCAGTGTTCTTGCGAGAACGCGAGATACCATCCTGTGCGATTGCGTCGTGCTGGGTGAAACCGTTGGGATATCGCTTGCGAAGCTTGACGACGTTGGCCTCGATCACGTCTTCCAGGCCGACCTTCATCATGATCATCAGCATCATAAAGTAATGGAACGTATCGCCCATCTCCTCGATGACTTCGTCGCGGTTGATCTCGCGGCCATAGACCCAGTGCTTCTTCATGTGGTCGAGCACTTCGGCGCTTTCCCCAGCCAAACCGACGGCGGCATGAAGAAATCCGTCGGGACCTGAATTTTTTTCCTGAAACAGATGGTCGACGAAGGCTCTGAAGTCCACCAGCATGGAATTCATCTCGTTCTCAATCGGCATTCGCACCTCCTTTTGCTGTGGATACGGTGAAGCGATCAGTCTGATCTCCCACTTCGACAAATTGTTCGATATCGATTCCAGCCGCCTTGGCCGCGGCTTGGATTGCTTTGTTGTTGTATGTTTTTTTGCCCTTGACGCTCGACCACGACACCACGCCAGGAACTTTCCGGATGTTCTTTTCCCTCAATCGATCCTTGAGGGCCTGCTTGAGCGTGCGGAGTTTGGTTTCGTCCTTACCTACGGTCGCCTCTAACGCCGCGATCTCTCGCGCCATATCGGCAAACTCTGCAGCTAACTGGGGATCGACGTCCTTCTCAGGGTGCGTCGGGACAGAAATCCGAACCACGCCGCACGCCCCGGTGAAGGGGCAATACTCACAATCCTTGCCGCCAGAGAGATAGCCCTCGGGCTCCAGATCCTTGGCACTTGTTGCCGTCATGACCTGGGTGGCGCGAATTTTCGCAACCGCGTAAATCGCAGGATCGAACTTGATGGGGAATTCGGTAATCTGATCCCAGAAGCTTGCGTCCGTGTAGGACAGCAGCGAGTAACCTGGTTTGTAAGGAGTCAGCTCGCGGACTATGCCCATCTGAACGTGAGTCTGAAAGATGTTTATTGGCTTTGCTTCAATTAAATTTGCCCTGGGGTCGATCGTCTTGGATTCTGCCATGATGCAGTCGCCCTCGATGTCGGCAACTCCATTGTCCTTGAGGAAGTCCCGCGGCAAATCAATCAGCATGCCGTCCGGTGTTGCACTCAGGAAACCGGTCACAAACGACTGCTGATCTGGGCCAGACAGCAGCAGCTTGTCGCCGTACTTGGCCTTCATCGCTGGTGCCCAGAAGTGATTCTCCATCAGGGTGCCGCGCAGTTTGGCGCCCCAACCGTCCACGTAGTCGGAATCACGTACGACACCGAAACGAGGGTCGTTCTCGTTCTTGGTGTAATAGGTCTTCCGTATACAGCCGCCGACCTCGGACGCCCCGACGGTCTGGGTGCGATCATGGGCCCACTCGCGATCGAGAGTAGCGGCGTAGGCGTTCATGGCATCCTTGACGACGCTCATGACAAAGCCTTCGTGATTCTTGCGAGGAGATCCCGTGTGTTAGAACCATGCTGTCCAGAGTAGTCTTCCGCCACATACTCCAGTGCATCTATCACCTCTCGACGAGTCAAAGTCTCATCGAGCCGCTCTTCGTACGCGGCTGCGCGCCTGACTCGTTCATCAAAGTCCTGCTGTTCTGGTGTGCGTGTGTCTTTCTTGCTCATAGGTTTCCAACTCCTGTTAAAATCTTCCTGATCACCAGGTACGCATTAGGTGGTTCGCCCATCAGGGAGTCGTCGAACGGAGCCAGACCTGCCTCCTCCCGAAGTTTGATGATGGTGTTGTCAATCAATCGCAGCGCGTCGTTCTTGGCTCGCTGATCGGTCTCGGACAGCCACACGGAATCCTTGACGGCATCGATGAGGATGCCGGCATCGTTCAGTGTCATCTGGTCGAGGAACTTGCACAGCTTCTGGAAGTGCTCCGCGTGCGGGCCCTCCAACAGCTTCTTGCGTTCCAACACGAGCCCCTTCTGATAGAGGTTCATTTGGAGGTGCTTCTCGCGTTCGGCCCGCTCTTGAGGCGTACCGATATCAATGGTGTGCTCGGTCTTGGAACGCTCGATCAGTCTGGCTTCACGACGTGCAGCCGACTTCTCAATCGATTCGATCTGAGCCTTCGATGGTCCGTAGTCCAGGTAAGGATCTACGTCGCCTGTGGGCAGGCTCAGAAATGCGCTCCAGCCGGATGAGTGTTCGCATACACGCGATACTCATTCTCCTCATCGAGTTCCTGGCCTTCGTGGACCATGAACTCTTCTCTCAAGGCATCCCATCCGGTGAGGATGATCAGTGCCTCTTTGACACTTTTGGCCATCGCCCAGAAATGATCCAAAGCCAGAACCTTGTCGCGGAATCGTTCCTGCTCCGGAAGTAATCGCCCCTTCGCATTCTTCATCTCGAGCCAGCCGATGCGGCCATGATCGAGTGTAACGAACAGATCCGGAGTGCCGGCCTTCACGCCTTCCGCCTTCAGCTTGATGGCCACGCTCTTCTTCCTCAGGCCACCATTCGGAATCGCCCGACATTCCAACTCGGGCCGCAGACCGTATTCGAGATAGTTCATCAGGTTGACTTGTATGGTGTGTTCGGACGGTCCCTTTTCTTTAGGGGCCGTCCGCCGTTTCTTGATCAACTTCATCGAGTCACCTCAGGATGGCGGTAGTAATATCCAGCCGCCGCAGCGCCGGCTCGGATCAGCCACTCCTCGGCATTTGCGGCCCAGTTGCCGGCTTCGCCATAATCGTCAGCAGTCTGTATCTTGCTGATCGCACGCCTAGCCGCCGCGGTCGCCATCAACGCATAGAGTGCGTTGATTCTTGACGATACAGCCTTGGATGTTGCCTTCACGATCCGAATCTCCGCTGATATTCGTCCATCAGATCTTCGACCTGACTAAATTCTTCGTTGACATCGTGAACGTTATCGTAGCGAACGCCCTGAAATTCAGGACGAGCACCGTGAGCACCGTGCTTCAGTACGGCCTTGATTACCTCAGAACATTCCTCTGCAATTTTCATGCAGAGGTCGCCTTCGGTCAGTAGGGTGATCTGGTTGCGGTTCAACATGGAATCCTCCACTTGATCGCAGGACGACCGCTGTCTGTTACGCCTTGCTCTCCACTGTTTTCGACTTTACCTTTTTCAACAAGGTGCCGAAGATTGCCGGAGACCGCTTGATGCGATCTACCGATATCTTTTTCGATATCGTTGCAGGTCTTTGGAGCGACGCGGAGTGAAGCCACGATTAGCTCGTCAAGTGTGGGAGAATGCTTTGCGAAGAACTCGTATGCATCCCGTGATGTCTCCTGGTAATTTTCCATCACGGCTTCACCGTCGTCTTCTGAGCCACCCCAACCAACTCGGTCAGCTTGACCCGATCGAACTCGGCCCAAATGCTCGCCAGCCAGTGACGAACCTGGCCGCGTAACACGAAGGAAAAATTCGCCAGTTCGTCCTTTGCGTTCTTGTTGGCGACGAACTTCAGGAACGGGATCGACTCGACCTCGACCTTTTCGAACGCCATCTCGTCGAGTTTCGGGATGGTGAGTTCGACGGAATCCTTGATCTTGTTGAAGTAGGAAGCGAACGTCGCCTCATCCCATTCGAAAAAGGTGGTGTTGTTGACGTGGTTCTTGACCAAGAAATACTTGGCACCTTCCATGAAGGAAGCCGTGAGCGCGATCTCATCCAACGAAGCAATCGAGCTTCCCAGGATATGAAACACGGCCAAAGTGATCTGGCCAGACTTGGCCATATCCAAAAAGCCGATGTCCCTCAACGACGCCAGCGACGGAGAGAGCAAGCCGGCTCGCACGTCGATGAGCGTTACCGAGGGGTTCTCGGCACTCAGGGTATCGAACACCCGCATCTGACCCGGCGTCGTAGTGAGATCCACTATCTCGGTGATGTCGGAGTGAAAGCGTTTGAGCGTGCCGCGGGGGGATTCGGTATCGAACGCCCTCGTCGGGGCGTCGTTGGCTCTGAAGTAGTCTAGCAGGGCACGAGAGGTCGTGGTTTTACCCACGCCTCCCTTGTCCGCACCGACGACGATCACGACCGGTTTGGATAGTGTGATCATGATTTCATCCCTCCTGACAGCATGTATTTTTGAAGCATCTCCCCAAACCCCTCGTATATTTTGGGGGGATCGTCGTGTTGAAGCAACACGTCACCGACAGAGATGGCGAGCGCCGTAAATACGAGCGCCCCCTCAACGTCATCGCAGGCGCTGCGGATAATGCGAACGAGGTGCTTGGTCGTCCTGGTGTCCTCTGCTGTTGCCATATCACCAGCCCTCCAACTCCGCCGCGGCCTTGGTGAGGCGAGCGATCACGTCTAGATACGTGAAGACGGCAACGCCTGGCTGCATCGTATTGAGAACCTCAACCAGGAACTCGGTGACGCCGCAGACGATCTCTGCGTTGCCATAGCCTTCGCAAGTATCCGAGATGTCGTCCTGGATACATGCGACCTCGTTCTGGAATTCTTCGAAGGTCTGGGTCGAGGCATTGGGAACGTGCATATTCATGTTGATCTTCCTGTTCTGTGTTTAAACGTTGTGTTTCAGTACCGCGCTCTTCAGATCCTGCACGACCCGAGAAAGCATCTCGGAGCGTGTATCAATTGGCCATTCCTTCAGACTGTGCGCGAGCATCGCCGTCAGAGCGATCATGCAGGACCCTCGAGTCCGACCGTAAAGGCCCTGCAGGATGTAGTTGGTGAGGTCGACGGCGTCGGATTCTTCCTTAGTGCTCATCGTATCTCTTCTCCCCATGGCCCATCCGCCTCGGTGTATGGTTTTACGGGGTTGGGATATTTGAGGAGGAGCTTCACCACCTTCTCATTCAATTTCTCGAGCCAGCCTTTCGGAGGACGTGGCGGCCGATCGTCGACCCATGTGCCGTTGATCATGGCGTCACGCAGAACCACCAGACTGGCGATGGCCTTAGTAACGTGAGAGATATCGCTCTCCGGGTCGTCGTCTTCGCCTTCCCACCATGACGGCATGTGGCGAGCCATCACCGCGTCGTAGTAGACGGACGCTCTTACTCCGATGACGCGGTAGTTATGCCGGCCGTACTTTAAGGCACCTTCCAACATCGCCACGCCAAGTTCTGCCAGGACCGGCGCCGAGATGGTACTGAACGGCACCTTCTTGATGCCGAGAGCGTCCTTGGGGTTGGAAGGCTTAGTGGCTGATGGCAGATATTCGATTCCTGCCAGTGGCGTGGGATCGAGCTGACCACAGAAATCCTGCCGGCAACTCGCGCATTCATCATTCATGGGAACGTCATGAATGCATGTGGCAAACACGCTGCTCATAGGTAAATGAACTCGCGCTTCAGAAACTTCGCCAAGGCGAACTCCGGACCGCTGGCGCCGCTGCTGAACTCCCAACCAGGAAGAAAAGCGATCGTGGTGCAGCGACCATTCTCGTCGCCAAGCGCGATGAACTTGAGATCCTGATAGATGGCCACTGCGAGATCGAACTGATGTTCGGCCACGGCCATGTCCACGTTACCGGTCGGGTTGTTCAGTGAGATATCCTTGCCGTGTCGACGAATGTCATTCTCCGCCGGGCAGAACACGGCATGCCCTTCGGAGCGAAAACTCTCGCGCGCCTTGTGGAACGCCGGGAAGTTGAAGTAAGGAACCCCCCGCATCGGTCCTGCCAGATAGATATTCTTCATAGTTACGCCGCCTCTCTCTGTGATGTCGCTTCGGCGAGTCTCGCCTTTGCAACAGTGAAATAGTTCTGGTCGATCTCGATCCCGATGAAGTCGCGCCCGGTGTTTGCGCATGCGACTCCGGTCGTGCCGCTGCCCATGAACGGATCCAGCACGAGCCAGCCAGGCTCAGTCGAGTTGAGGACGTAGTGCTCCATCAGCTCGACAGGCTTTTCTGTCGGATGAGATTTGTTGCGAGGGTTGGTCGCCTCAAACGTTTGTTTGCTTCGAGGATCATTGATGGCGCGCGCCGGCGGCTTATAGAGATAGACCACCAGTTCGGTGTTCTTCATGTACCAGCGGCTCGGAGTCCGCGTGTTTTTGATCCAGAACAGCAGGCCGTGGCGCTTGAACCCCGCTGCGTCGCCGGCTTCTAGAAGCGAGGCAAGCGTCAGGTTGTTCGTCATCACGTAGGCATCACGTCCAGGCTTCAGCACGCGGTAGAGTTCAGGCATGTATTCCGACGGAGTGATGTCGTTATGCTTGAAGAGCCTGCCGTCGTTTTTGGTGAGGATTCCTCGAGGCCTGCCTCTGGCGTTCCCCTTGAAGGGTGACTCATTCGATCCGCCCGCAATCACCCTGAACGGAGGATCCGTGAGAACCAGGTCGACGCTAGAGTCCTTCACGCCCTTGATGACGTCGAGGAAATCGCCATTGAGAAGGAGATTCTTCATCCAAGCCTCCAGCCCTGGGAATTCCCAGGAAAGAGACCGTCCTCGAACGCAATCAGGTCGATGCGTGCGAGGATCTTCTTGGCGTCCGAGTCCGATAGCCGGCCACCAGGCACGATGAAGTATGAGGCGCCTTCCGGCGTCATCATCTTCATCATGCGGGTGTTGGGTTGACGGAGTAGATCCGAAGCCTTCCTCAGGCTAAGGCAACCTGCCGCCTTGGTCAGACAGAGACACCATCAACGATGGCCATAGCTTCTCGGGAGGCCGAGTGGTTACGGTCTCCACTCCCCCAAGCTATAGGCCCGACAGGGGGCTTGCCGATTCTACGATGCGTCAAGGCGTGATGCCCTGGGCAGTAGCTGCTGTCTTCTTGCTTCGGATTGTCGCAATAGACCATGTAAGACGTGTCTTCGCCGACCGGATAGGCGCAGCCGTGGAAGAAGTTCATCTTGTGGAATGGCGTGCTGCGAACTCGGACTGCAGCTTTCCGAGGTGTGAATGGCGCACTCGGAATCTCGCCATGTTGCTTTGGGGTGATTCCGGCCGCGGCTCGGACTCGTCTTTTGGAGTCTCTCTTGGCAATCCGCTTGGCCTCTTCCCTCTGTGCCAGGATCTCCGGCGTAATCTCAGGTCTAAATCCACGCGGGTTCTTGGCCAGGCCTGCTCGCTTGATTAATCCTCCGATGGCGCTCCGGGTGGCGCCGACAGCGTTGCCGGCCTCCTCATACGTGGCGCCAGCGGCTACCAGGCGAATAGCCTCGGCCCGAGTTTCTTCCGTCCACGGCGATGTGGTTGCATTACGATGTGTGGCTGACATGTTAGGCGACCACACTTAATGCGCGAGGATTATTGTCTGCAGTCGGGATCGTATCATCCGATCGAAGACTCGCGAGGAGCAAATCCACCTCTAGCTTGAGCTGTCGGATGGAGGCGATCTGAGAGTGGCCAGACTTGTCCAATCGAATCTTGGCGATCATGGTCCGCGCGCCGGCAATCTCTTTTCCGATCCGCACAGTGTAGTTGCCGCAAGTGTTGCAGTTAGTGATCATGTGTCCCCTATTTCCCCAGAACTCGTTGAACTGTGCTGACGCCCACCTTGAGCGTCTTGGCGATCTTGATCTTGCCGTATCCCTCGGCCCGTAAGCGCCTGATGTCGGCGTCGGTCGTCATGTCGGAAAACTTCCGACCGATATGCTTGCCATCTTTTTTTGCCCTAGCCTGCCCGGCCATGACCCGCTCGCGGATCATGCCGCGCTCGAACTCAGCGATGACGCCGAGCATCTGAAACATCATCCGACCGGCGACTGTCGAGGTATCCAGGCCCTGCTGATGCAGAAAAAGATCCACACCTTTGTCATGCAATGCCTGAAGGATACCGAGAAGGTCGACCAACGATCTCCCCAGGCGATCGACTGACCACGTTGCCACCATGTCGAACTCTTTCGAGTTGACGGCCTTCAACAGCGCGTCCAAACCTGGGCGCTTGTCCCTGCCCTTCGATCCTGAGATCCCTTCGTCCTGGAAAATCTTGACGATCTTCCATCCCGAGCGAGCGGAGACCTCCGTCAGTGCGAGCATCTGGTTGTCGGTCGTCTGCTCGCCCGTCGATACGCGGAGATAGAGTGCGACCCGTTTCATGATGAAGCCCTCAAATTGAGGGACCGGGGTTTCTCTCGGGTTGCGTTCCAACGGATCGCGACGAATGCGACGTTCAGGAGAAGCCAACCTGTGATGATGTAGATGATTGTCATTGCCTACCTACCTACTGATTCGGCGTGTGGGCAAATAGGTAGGCGAATCGGTAGGCAGTGTCAAACCCTATTTGACTACCACCTACCTGCCTGCTATAAATTTTTCCGTAAGGCAGGAATATTTTAAAAAAGGATGTTTGCGCAATGAACGGCGACAAGATTTTTGATCGTTGTGATGAGCTGGGACTGTCTTGGAAGGCATTATCCCTGGCCCTCAAAGACGAGAACGGTGTCCCGAGGTCTCACAACTACATACAGAAGTTCTTCAGGGAGGGCGTCGGTGGCCATGAGGGGTTCGACGAACGTGACAGCAAGACGCTGTCCCACATCCTTGGCCTACCTCTGTCGGTAGTGTCCGGTCCGGATACTAATCCACCGAATCGCAACAAGCTGCGTGACAGAGCCAAATTCAACAAAGGGCGAGAGCTTCACACATTCGATTCTTCGACGGGGACGTTTAAGCCTGTCAATCCAGTCAAGAAGTTGACTCAAATTAAATCGAAAACCAGCAAATCATTAACCCAAAAAAATTTAGTCCTCATTCAAAACAAACCTTCGTCTGATCCTCGACATAATTCACTTGACGATGTCTACCTACCGGCCCAGATCTACGGCGCGGCTGATTTGCCGGTCTACGGGACCGAGCAGGACCGCAGTGGAGGCGCTCTGATCGTGAATAAGGCTGCAGTTAAAGCGGAACAAAGACCACCGCACTTAATGAATTCTCGCAATGGGTACGGAATAATTGTTAGGGGGAACGATTCTGCTCCGAGAATAGAAAACGGGGAGACGGTCTACTTCAATCCTGATAAAGCTCCAGCAGACGGAGATACTTGTATCTTCCACAGTGGGGTTGACTGCGACTCGCTCGCCGTTATACGCAAGCTTCAGCGTTTCAGCGAAGAGACGTGGTTTGTCAGCCGGTTCTTACCAGACAGCGAAGTCATTGAACTAAAGCGAGAGGAATGGCCCGTGTGCCACGTTTGGGCCGGGTCTGAGCCGGCTAGATACTAAACAACCGTTGGATTTTTTTCGACTGGGCCCCCGACCTGTTCACGCAGGCCGGGGGTTTCGTCGTTTCGGCACCATGCTACGGGCACAGTCCTGCCACGAACTACGGTTCAACCGTCTAAAGGTTTCCTCCGCAGCGCAATATTCCTAAAGCAAACAAGATCGTGATCAACAGTCATGTTCGTCGCATACCGTAGTTTTACGGTGATTCCAACTTTCCCAAATTATTTTTGCCTGCCTACCTATTTGGTGTTGCCGAATCAAAAGTAGGTAGGTAGGTATCTCTTCGTCGGGAAGAACTCGACGAGGGGAAACAGCATCACATGGCTAAAGACCAACAGAGCATTCACCCGCGCGTCGTTGCCGGGAAGACGGTCCAACCAATCATCAATACCTGTGCGAACTCTTCGCTCCAGCGGCGAATGACTAAGCAGCTCGCCGGAATCGAGAAGCATCTCGAGAGCAATCCGCGAGATGGTTTGAGCCAGACTCGCGTCTCCACCATCCGCTCGATTTTGAAGGGTTGATGGGTGATGGAGCAGTCTCACCCTCAATACGGCGCCGGCTACTGCTGGGCCAACTTCTGCAAGATGGTCTTCTACGGCCACGCCTCTTGGCCTTCCTACTCCTACTGGATTGTGCCCGGCACGATCACCAATGAGGAGAATTTCTGATGCACGGGATCATCTCACCTAACGAACAACTTCTCACAGTTGCAGCGAATTTCATTTTAGCGGGCGGTCAGCGCGCTCAATGGGTTGGCGCGTTTGATCGCGCCGTAGAAATGTCGGGGAAGGGCCAAGACATCGATGCCGACTGCGGCCAGGTTGAATCTGCCCAACCCCGACACACAAATGAAGGTGAGGAGGCCAAGTTTAAGGTGCCGCAAGGCCAATCGATAGGTGCCTCCTCACCTTCACACCGTCTTGTCACCTTCATCGCTCGCGAACCGACTGCACAGCAACGATCAATCGGCGCCGATAATGCGAAGAAGATCGCTCTCACCGTCATGGACACCATGAAAATCGACGGTCTGTCTATTGGCGACTGGACGATCACTAATGCCCTTCGTGCCGGCAAGAATATGACTCACGAAGGTCTCGTGCTGCTCGGGGCAGCACGTAGGGCAAAGCTGAAATACGCCAACCTGCCAGGCAACACGCTACTTCGTCACGCTCTCAAACCGGCCGACATGCAGAATATTGTTCGTCGCGCCATGGAGAAGACCAATGTCTTCTGAGATCATCGACAGCATTCGTGACTGGCATCGCAAGCGTTGCTTCGCCATGGAAAACCGCAAGCGTGCGGATCTCTCGCTCGGGTCAAGTCTCCGTTCGTGGCTCGGCTGGCGCAAGGATCTTCCGGACGAGGATCGTAAGCGGATAGCGACCCAGGCTGATCAGTTGATTGATTGCGGTGAGAAACTCGCCAAGGGCAAGCCGCACGATCTGTCCGACACCGAAGAATTCCAGAACTACGGTCCTATCATCCTGGTCGCCATCAACGCGCGCAAACTGACGGATGATTTCGAGAAGATTGCGCATAAGGAAATGGAGCGTTTGGCCAAACTGCTTCCGGTCTGGTCTTCCTTTGGTGAATCCATCCGTGGGTTCGGCGCCGTGTCCCTGGCTGTCATCGTCGGTGAAGCTGGCGATCTCAACCACTACTCGTCGCATTCCAAGTTGTGGAAGCGTATGGGCCTCGCTGTGATGGACGGCGTGCGCCAGGGCGGCTTGAAGAAGACGTCAGGCAAGGATCTCTGGATCGAACACGGCTACAGCCCGATCCGTCGATCTCGGATGTGGAATATCGGCGATACGCTGATGAAGGGAAACCAGACGGGTCCGTATCGCACGGCCTATCTGGCTCGGAAAGACTACGAGCGCGAACGCGCCGTTGCCAACGGTCTGACCGTGGCGCCGGCCGCGAAGATCCCCGCGAAGACTCGAGAGCTATTTATCTCGGACGGACAGATTCATCTTCGTTCGCAGAGATACATGGAAAAACGTTTGCTGAAGCATCTTTGGCAAGCGTGGAGACGGGCCGTCCCCGGCATGCCTGAACTGGCTATGTATCCGCTGCCCGTCTCCCATCGTTACATCGATACGCCTACGGGCGCGGTGTCGGCCCTTCGCGGCTTGCCGAAAGGCCGTATTAGACGTGCCGACACCAAAAATTCAGATGCGGCGAAAGTCGCGGAGGTGGCCATTCACATTGTGCCGAAAGGCCGGACTGGTTCTGCCACCTCCAAAAACACGAATGCGGCGAAAGTCGCGGAGGTGGCCACGTCTCGACTGCCGAAAGGCCAAATGACGGATGCCACCTCCAAAAACACGAACGGGCGCAAGCCCAGGGGAGGCCAAAGCATCCATGCTCACAAGGCCGTTGGCCAGTTGCTTCCCCACCCATTGGAGACTGTCTCATGAACATGCAATTCAATCCGAACCTCCCGCACGACTTCGTCCCCTCACCTACTCCCAACTCCGCTGTTGCGCGTCGCAAGGTTCTGCATCGCGCCAACATGGACATGCGGATGAAGCTGAACGGGCTTTTCCCGATGGCGTTCCGCGGCTTCGGTCAAGCCAAGTTTCCTCTGATGGTTGGGATCTACGAGGAAGTGATCAAGGCTCATCCGCATCTCAATCGTCAGCGGACCCGAGCCGCGATCGGCAACTACGTCGGCGGGCGGACCTATCTGCGCGCCATGATCGAAGGGAACGTTCGCGTCGATCTGCACGGAGACCCGGCCGGGCTGGTGACTGCATCCGATGCGAAGTTCGCTGCCATTCGTCTGGCTCGATTGGATGCATCCTATGGATGAAGTCATTGAACTCGAAGACTCCATCACCGCTGCGCTGATATCGGGCGCCGTTCCCAACAACCTGGCCGCTGACGTTCATCTAATCCTGGCCAACGCATGGAACGGTCCGGGGAAACGCCTCAACCGGCTGCGTGAGATCGCATCCGCCATCAAGCAGGCAAATGAGATGGAAGTCATCTCATGAGCGACTTCACTCTTTCTCTTCTCATTGCGTTCATCGGTGCCTTCGTCATCGCCTGTTTAATCTAGGGGAAAACCAATGCTTTTCGGAAAACTCAATCCAGAGTTAAAATCCAAATGGCTCACCGCCCTTCGCTCCGGTGAATACGAACAGGCGCGAGGAGATCTCAGCAGAGGCAAAGGCTTCTGTTGCCTCGGCGTCCTGTGCCAGGTCGCTGGACTCGAGCTGGAGAAACAATCGTATGGCGTCACCCACGACGCCTCCAATGCTGTCGTGGTTGACGGGGTGGTCGTTGGCTACAAGCCCATCGAAGACCTTCTCGGTGGAGGGGAGGTCGGCTCTGATGCCGTGAGCGAGCTTTATTCGCGAAACGACGGCTTGCGTGAACACCACAAGCACTCCTTCGCCAAGATCGCCGACTACATCGAGGAGAAACTCTGATGGCCATGGATCCACAGAAGAAAACCGAATGGGTCGCCGCGCTCCGTTCCGGCAAGTACGAACAGTGCACCAGCCATCTGCACACAAAGAACGGCGGCGGCTACTGCTGCCTCGGCGTCCTCGCTGACATCCAGCCCGGAGTCCATTGGGCCGGGGGTAACGGATACGATGGGCGGATGGTCCCGATGATTGGCGACATTCACCTGAGTTATGGCGGTCTGGACGAGAGCACACTGAGCGGTCGCTTGAGCGCCACTTTCTCGATCGAGATGGGGATCCTGCGAGAGAGCGCCGAACTCATGGCCATGAACGATAAAGGCAAGTCCTTCGCCGAAATCGCAACCTACATCGAGGAGAAACTCTGATGCACGCTGATCGTCTCATAAAATTGGCCGAGCTGCTGGAAGCCGACGCTATCAATCCGAAGGGGATCAAGTTCGATCTCGGCGTCTGGGGAGAGGCAGAGACCGGTTCTGCCGTTAGCCTCTCTTGCGGTACTCACGCATGCGCAATGGGTCTGGCTGTGCTGTCCGGAGCCTTCGACGAGTTTGGGTTGTTTAATCGAGGGCGCAGCGGTGACGATACGAGTCTAATCATCCCGGCTATCATGGGAAAGGACTTCATGGTCACCGGATACCAAGCCGCAGGAAAGCTGTTTGAAATTCTTCACAGCGAGGCTTGTCACCTCTTCTCGCCGGACTCGTACGACCTCACCAAAGGTGCCGATGCGGAGCTGGACGTCGCAACCAGGATCCGCGAGTTCGTTGCTGATCGTCAGCCGGAGGAGGTTGCGGGGTGATGTACTGGGTGAAGTGGCCCCATGGCGGCTGGATCCTTTGGACAATCCGGTGCGGGTGGGTTCATCGAACGGATGACGAAAAGTTCAGGATGATGAACCCATGAATCAATCCGGCATCCTGAACCGGGATCTCAAGACGTCCTTCGCTCCCCCCAACGGCCACATGCCCTGCATCCTGTCAGATGGCTGCGCGCACATGGGCAAAGGTCGGTGTGAAGCTCTCGAACAATGCGGAGCAGACTACGCGCTCAACAAGGCCAGATCTCCTGACGGATACGAAGTCGAGATCCACGACAACAAGACTGCCGACGCTCTGTTACGCGCCGGCTTGATCACCAAGCACTACGTCGCAACCATGCTCATCCGAGCGATCTAACCAACCAGGAGTAACCACCACCATGAACTACTCTACTGCAGTTTTCGTCCTCAACGACAACGTTCGGGCCATCCGAGCGGCTTACGAGAAACCGGAAAACGCGCCTACTGGAAGCCCCGACGCTAACGGTGGATTCGTCTTCAAGACGCTCGACCACACCATTAAGAAGGATGATTTGGTCGTCGTTCCGACCAAAACTCGATTCGGTTTTACAATCTGCAAGGTCACCGAGATTGATGTTGCCGTCGACACCGACTCTCCGACGCAGCTCCAGTGGGTCGCCGGTGTGTTCGACAAGGCTGACCACGAGAACACCCTGGCGATGGAAGCCCAGATGATCGCCAAGATGCAGGACATCGAGAAGAACAAGAAGCGTCGCGAACTGCGTGCGGCGATGACTGCAGACGCCGAGGAAGCCAAGGTTCTGTTGGCCTCTCCAATGGCAATGGCGCCTGCGGCGTAAGAGGAACGGAGGCGCGGTCTAGCACAGGAGCCCTGGCTTCGACGAAGCGTAGTCGAAGATATCGTGTCAGACGCAGACACAGGGGTATGTAGCGCGCGTCTCTGTATCGAATAGCCGTAACCTGGTGCTCAAGACCCACAGGAGCGGCTTCGTACGGCCATGCGGCCGAGTTCGCATGGGTATGCGAACTATCCCGAGGGGCGATGACCATGGGTAAGAGCGAAGGTCATCGCCCTGACGGATGTCTAATTCACGAATAGCCGTAACCTGGTGCTTTCGACCCCACAGGAGCGGCTAAGTATAGTTCAGCTCACATGCGTTCGCTGAACAATACTTATCTTGCCTACAGCAAGAAGGTCTAAGGGGTGGTGGCCATGGGGTTTTAAAATAAAGAGGGCGAAGGCCGCCACCCTGATGATCTGTTTTATTGGAGAGAGAAGTTGAAGAAGCGATACCTAAATCCAGAAGACATCAAGGAAGTCGTGACGCTCCGTCTAGCCGGCGTCGAGGTGTCGGTGATCTCCGAGCGGTTCGGGTACTTCGATAACCGTACCATTGAGAAGGTGCTGCAACGCGAAGGCATCAAGGTTGGGCGACAGTATTCCGGGCGAACGGACAGGGTTCAATACAATGCTCAACTCTAAATGGTTCTGGCCCATCTTCTTCTTCGCGATGGGAGTCGTCTGGATGCAGTTGGTGTTGCATTGAAATGCCCGACCCACCAACGAAAAATGAATCTGAACTCGGATGGCTGGAAGCGATGCCCAAAGTGCTTCGCGGCGGTGATGGGTCAGGATTTGAGGATAGCCACGCTAGGGGTGAAGACAACCTTCGTCGTCTGCTCGGAGACGCTATCTACAACGCCGGCTATGCGTCTTCCGGTGACGTGGAGATCTGAAACTAAAACCGTCCCGGTCGGTCACCGGGTTGAAACAGGAGTCTAAAAATGAAACGTACGCTCTTCGCTCTAGCTACTCTCGCCGCTATGGCTCTTCCCGCATCCGCCGCCGATCACGTCAAGATCAAGACTCGCCTTGACCACTTGGTCGGTACGCAATGGGTCGTTGTCGTCAACTACACGCCATCCGAGATCACGTCGATCACATGCGACACCTGGACGATGCTCGGCATCGGTTCTTACAAGCAGCAGAACGACTTCACGATACCTGCGGGGCCGTCGATCGCGATCATGGATGCCAACAAGTTCGACGGCTACTGCAAGACTGCAGGATCGATTGTCGCGCACACCGATGACGGTGATGTTGTCGGTGTCCTCGATCGTGGCGCCGGTAACTGGGATGCGTCGACCAAACTGACGTTCGACGTAAAGTAACCCCCGAGGGGTGGGGGCGACCGGTCTTACAGCTCGGTGAGCGACCAGTCGCCCCGCATTCCTCCCAACCAATTCCAGAGGACCACATGCTCTCAGACGATATCCACGACAAGCTTGATCAACTTCGCCTGAAGCATTGGTCGACCTATATCGCATTCGCCATCTGGGGAACGGCGGGCTACGGCTTTACGCCATCCATCGGATCTTTCGTAACGCACTTCGGCATCATGCCACCGTTGCTGGCGTTGCTCGTCTGGCGATCCCGGCACCAAACAACTGGAGGACGCATGATCGAATTCAAGACTGCAGAGCAACTGCGGATCACCGAGGAGCGGCACGCTGCCCTCGTCAAGACGCTCGACCTGATGGAGGCCGGGAAGATCATTCATATCGATAGCGAAAATCTGAACCATATGACCGGAGAAAGCGAAACCTACACCGGTCACTTCAATATGGCCGTCTGGAACGCCACGCAGGATTGTGGAACAGCAGCCTGCATCGGCGGGACAGCCGAGCTGGTCGGTAACGTGAAGTTCAGCGGACCGGACATCCCGTCCGACCTCGAAGATCTTTTCTACGATTACTCCGGCGATCCGACTGTAGCCCAGGGAGCCGCGGCCCTTCGCAACTACCTGACGCACGGGTTAGCGTCCTGGGATCTGGTGATGGGACAATGAGAGCATCTCTGATCGAGCGCCTGGAATACATCCTTTGGATCATGAAGACGTCCAATCCGCACATGTGCGTTTGGAAGAGCGACATCGAGACATTGGAGGCGGCGATCAAGGCACTGCGTCCCGGTGTCCCATGGCCATCCCAAATTCTCGTCAAGCGTGAAGACTTCACCGAGAAGGATCACTTCGTTCTGGAGGCGGCCGAGCAACTCGGTTTCGTCAACACGGATTGCGACAGCGAGTTCTATGCGTGCAGTGATCAGTCTGTCGTGACGCTGGCTCGTCGGATCAGGAGTGCATCATGAATCCCATCATGTACGCGACCCTCTATCAGCTCTCCCAGATGTCTCCGGAGTCATTTGAGGGAGATGTCGATGCCGAGATCGTCCTGACCGAAGTCCGTCAACTCGCGCGAGATTCCATAGCCCGCGCCGAACAGATGGACAGCGGAGAGATATTCCTGCGGACTGAGATCGAGAAGCTGTTGGAGAGGACGAAGGTATGACCAACGAACCACAAGCCATCGAAGCCTACGAAACCCTGCTCGCCCGTGCCCGTAAGATAATCGGGTCGGCTCCATACTTCTCGTCGGCTCACGATGATTTCGCTCAGCTCAAGATCGATGGCGGAGAGGCTGTTCTCTCCTGGCCGGAGGTTCACAGCGGCTATTACGATTCCACCTCTATCGAGGAGCAGAGCATCTCATTTCCGGCGGATCTGTTGTCCATGTCGGACGACGACCTGATGATTTGGCAGGCAGAGAAGCGGCGTATCTACGAAGAGGCTAAACTCGCCAACCGACAAAGATCGATTCAGCAGCAGCGTAACCAAGAGATGGCGCAGTTGGCTGCCCTGAAAAGGAAGTATGAATCATCATGCTTATCCGGTTGCCGCACACAAATGACGAAAGCCACTAGATGTTGATGCGAACAAAACCAAGGGCTCTCGACCTGTGTTGCAAGGCTGGCGGCGTATCCGTCGGCTTGCATCGTGCGGGCTTCGACGTGATTGGCGTCGATATCGAACCGCAGCCGCGCTACCCGTTTGAGTTCCATCAAGCCGACGCACTGACCTATCCGCTGGACGGTTTCGACTTCGTTTGGGCCAGCCCTCACTGTCAGGGCTACACGGCTCTCAGGCACGCGCCGGGGGCCAAGGGTAAGCCGCAACAAATCCAGCAATTCCGCGCCCGGATGCCGAAAGACGCGCTGTGGGCGATCGAAAATGTCGAGGCGGCTGCATGGGATATGGAAAATCCGATCCTGCTTTGCGGGTCGATGTTTGGCCTTGGCGCGCAAAACTGCGAATTGCAACGCCACCGGCTGATTATGTCCAATTTCCCCATCCCTCAACTGGCGCACCTTCATTCTCGGCACCCCGTAATTGGGGTCTACGGCGGCCACGCGAGGCGTAGAGCGGCGTCCGCTGGCGGCCGGGGGACGCGCGACGTTTGGCGCGGAGGCCACAAGGCGGCGGCTTCCGAGGCTATGGGCATTGATTGGATGACGCTCGGCGAATTGAGCGAGGCAATCCCGCCAGCCTATGCCGAATACATTGGTCGCGCGGCTTTGGCTCATATCAAGGAGACACAAGATGCAGGGGTGTGTGCGTGAACCGGATAAGCATGTGAATCATGACCAACGAACAACAAGCCATCATCGACGGCATGGTCATGACATGGATCGGAAATCCGTATCCCGGCGGGCACGATTATGGTCCAGCCTTCCGTGTCGACTGTGAGCGCCTGGTCGAGGCCGGCAAGATCGTCGTCGCCATCGGCGCCGCCGTGACAGTGCTCCAGACTAGCCCAGAGTTGTGCGACATGCTGCACGAAATGATCGAGAACCTCAAGCAACACGTTCATGTGCTTGAGGTTGCGAACACTGTCGGCATCAGGGAATTCGCTGCAGTCCGTGCGGAGAATGATCGGCTTAATCTCCGCATCAAAGAGCTGGAGGCAGCGTGTATCTGTCTCAGAGATATGTACCCCTCATGAAAGTCTCCACGGACGACGGAAAGTACACCGTGATCCAGGACTCGACCGGAGGCATGCGCGCGCTACGGTACGGCGAGGAGTGGCGAGACTGCACCGGCGACGGGATGATTCTGACGCTTGCTCAGGATCTGCAGGATGCCCGCGCGGAGATCCAGAGGCTCAAGGATAAGATCGATGACGATCATCAATACATCTCCGGTCTAACCGCCGGAACGTTTGGATACTAATGTCGATGTATTACGATGCAGCGACGAGAGGTCCTCGACTCTACTGCGAAGTCTGCGAGGGCCGCGGAGAAATTGCCGTGAGGGTGCATGAACGTGGCGATAGAATGACCTTGGGCTTCGGTCCAACCTTCGTAGTGCCGTCGATGGTGCGGGAATCATCCCGCTCATACCCGTGTCCGGAGTGCAGGCCAGGTCACAGCCGGCTTGAGGTCGTGCGGAATCAGAGCGTAATGGACATAAGCTACGCCAAGGATCCTCGTTACGTTGAAGGCATTCAGAATCATCTGGTGATGAACCTTGCCAATGCCATGAAGAACTCTGGTCAGATCCAGTTCGATTCAAGGCCGGGGCCGCACGGACTCGGTCAAGCTATGATTGCCACTGTCGGCATCGTCCCGAAGAAGGCCGTCGAACCGGTAGCCAAAATGCTAGAGCAGATGGAAGCAAAGATGACTTGCATGTGCGGGGATTATGTCAATCACCACTCGATGGGATCCGGCCACAGTCCGGTGTCGATGTATGATCATGCGTTGTCAGAAACAGAGA
>Ga0302315_10000210_pt1 | contig 72183 bp, 42 predicted proteins | sample III_Palsa_N3_1_FD_200532 | JGI IMG/M metagenome (GOLD analysis project Ga0302315, IMG submission 200532) | Peat permafrost microbial communities from Stordalen Mire near Abisko, Sweden - III_Palsa_N3_1 | ecosystem: Environmental > Terrestrial > Soil > Palsa > Peat permafrost | place: Sweden...
TGTAATTAATAGAATAATAATCCTTACCTAATGTATTTACCGGCAATAATAATGTTGCGCCTGAAGCATCATCTGCAAATATATGGGCATAAATAGCTACCGGCTTTAACGAGGTAATATGTATGGCGTTTGTAAATTGCCCCTGTGTGCCCAAAAACGCACTGGCCGGCATAGTTAAAATAGTAATCTGGTTGGCAGCAACTGTAAATGGCATTGAGCTTGCGCCATTGGTAAATGCAACTGTGCCTGATGTAGATACATCTGAGGTGATATAAAGATCCATCTGGCTGGGCTCATCCTTATCTGTTGGCGGGTTGGAATGATCCATCCAGGCAGTCCAAAACTCGGTGCCTTTATTGGTGCTCCCCTGCGAATATGCATAATAACAGCTGCAACAAATTAATATAACAGCTACCGCTGCCGAACGTAATATTTTCACACTAATCAAAAATGTTAACTCTTCTCTCTAAAGTAATAGCAGACAGCATACCACCTGTTAAAAATACGCAAAGCTTTTATAGAAAGGTGTACATTAAACATTTATGCCTTAACTTTTTGCAGGCTTTTACATAACGGGAAAGTTATTTCGCAGGGGTTAAAAAAACTTATCCGGATTGGGTACCAGGTTTAAAAATGATTCAAAATTCTCTAAATAATGCGATTGATCCAATTTATAATAAAACGCGCCTTTTTTTGATGATAATTTGTCCTTTTCGGGCTGTTTTACCAATAAACCTGTTGATAATAATTTGCGGCTAAAGTTACGGTCATCAAATTTGGTTTGATATACGCCTTCATACAGCGCCTGTAATTGCGGGATGGTAAATTTTTCGGGCAATAACTGAAACAATATAGGATGAAGCGCGGCCTTATACATCAACTGCTTTTTAGCCAGTTTAACCATCTCCGTATGATCAAATATTAGGCCGGGCATTTCGTTTAACAGGAACCACTCGGCATGATATTCATCATTAAGCTGCTTTTCGTATTTATGAATATCTATAAGGGCAAAATAGGCTATGGATATAACCCTTTCAACCGGGTCGCGGCCTGGCTTGCCAAACACCTGGAACTGATCCATATACACATTCTTAAGGCCGGTACGTTGTTCCAAAACACGGTTTGCAGCATCCTCGGGGCTTTCATCGGGCTTAACAAAACCACCCATAAGGCTCCATTTATGTTTTTCGGGTTCAATACCCCGCTGAACAAGCAGTAATTTTAGGTTCCAGCCATCAAAACCAAATATAATACAATCAGTAGCCACTAAAATTCCTTGTTCGCCGGTATATTTATACATAATGAGTTTATACTTGTTACAAGTGTAAATATAATTAAGGATAATTTAAAAAATAGAATTATAGAAGAGAGAATCAAGAGCCAGGATATAAGAATCAAGGCCATTGATCGCGGGCTATTTGTTATTACGAAAGCTTGTGGTTTGTTGGTGGCAACACCAACAAAGGCGTGAAATAGAATTATAGAGTGGAGAATCCGTAAGGTTTAAAGGGCTGTCATACTGAGGCACTCCTCTCTGATCTTCCTAACACCCATGGTGATAACATCAACAAAGACAAAAACGCCCCTTCAGGGGCTGGGGGCTAACTAACCCTTTTCCCATGCAGCAGCATTTCCATGGCATCATCTAACGAACCCGCGCGGATCACTTCGCCGGAGTTGACAAAAAATATCTCATCGGCATTCTCAATAGTGTTTAGCCTATGGGCAATAATTACGCGGGTGGTGGTTTCGGGCAGCTTATTCAATATATCACCCAATAATTTTTCGGTTATGGTATCTATATTAGCCGTAGCCTCGTCTAAAATAAGCAATGCGGGGTTTCGTAAAACGGCACGCATAAAGGCTATCAGTTGTTTTTGGCCCAGGCTTATGCTATCGCCGCTGCTCACAACCTTGGTTTCGAGGCCCTGCTCAAAAAGGGCAAGCAAACTGCCTAAATTAGCGTCGGTTATTACCTGTTCAAATTGTTGGCTGGTATAGTCTTTGTATTCTTCGTTACCATATAAAATATTTTCCTTAACGGTACCGGTAAATAAAAATGGTTCCTGCAAAATAAAACCTATTTTTTTTGTTTTTTCGATAGGTTCGTATGAACGGATATCCCGCCCGTCGAGCAATACCATACCTTTCGATGGGTCATACAAACGGGCTATCAATGATGCTGTAGTTGTTTTACCACCACCTGTGGGGCCAACCAATGCGTACGTTTTACCCGGTTGCAGCTTAAAGTTTACATTGTGCAAAATTTCATGATCGGCAGTATAGCCAAAATGCACATTCCTGAATTCCAATAACGGAGCGGATGGTTCCTCAACGCTATGTTCCACAGTTAGCAGGTTGCTTTCGAGCGATAATATTTGCGATACCCTGTCCCAGCCTGCCATAGCCACCTGGAAACTGGCCCATAAGGAGGCCAATTGCCTTAAAGGGTTGTAAAATAAGGTAGCATAAGCCAGATAGCCAACCAGCAAGCCTATAGTAAACTGACCGGTGCTGATAAGATATATACCGCAAGCCAGTACCATTAACTGGGCAATACTGGAGAAGAAACTGTAAACCGGTAAAAAAATATTGTTGGCCAAACCCGCGCCTATGGCTGTTTTATAATTTTGCCTGTTGGCCCCATCAAATCGCTTACGAAAATAATCGCGGCGGTTAAAAGCGATGATCACCTTAAAATTATTCAAACTTTCCTGTATCTCAGCGCTCATGCCACCAACGCTTTTTAAATTGACAGCATTTTTACGCTTAACCCATGCCGATACGATGGTTGTAAATATCAGTATCAGCACACCCGGTGCCAGTGCTGCCAAGCCAAGTTTAATGTTGATGAGCAGTAAAAATATCCCCGCGCCCGTCATGGTGGCAATGCTGCCGATAAATTGCATAAGCGATTGCGAAAAAAACTGGTTCAGTTTATCGGTATCATTATTCACGCGCGATATCAGGTCGCCTGCTTTATTTTGGTTGAAAAAATCAACAGGCAACAATTGCAGCTTATTAAATATGGCATTACGCAGTGTAAATAACATACGCTGCCCTACCCCACCCATCAGTTTGGTTTGCAGGTAGCTGCTTACCAGTGCGGCAAGGTACATGCATAACAATATGCCCGAATTTACCAGTACACCGTGGTATTGTTTGGTTTGCACATACTTATCAATAGTATGCCCGATGATAAGCGGCCCTAATAAATTAAGCGTTGAATTGGTAAGAATGGCTGCAAGCGCCAGCAAAAGATTTTTTCTTTCGTGCGAAATTAATTGCAGCAACTTTTTCAACGCCTTGTAGGTAGACGTTTTTTCCTGCTGTTCCGAAAGCTTATTAAGATTGTAATTCATCTATATTTTACTTAAACTTCCTTTTAGGGGTTATTTAACAACGTTTTCGTAATTACTGGTGCTTTGCTGCGAGTTGAAGATCTGCACATACTCGGGGCTGCTGTGCATCAGTTCGTCGTGCTTGCCGCTGGCTACAATTTCGCCCTGCATCAGTACGATGATCTTATCGTAATGCTCAACAGCGCTTATTTTTTGTGTTACGGATATGAGCGTTAAACCGGGATAATTTTTTTGCACATTGGCCAATATCTTCTTTTCGGTATTGCCATCCACACGCGCGGTAAAATCATCCAGCAATAACACACGAGGGTTAACCGCCAGCGCCCTTGCCAGCATAATACGCTGTTTTTGCCCACCCGAAAGGCTTGAACCACGCTCAGAAACTACAGTGCTTAACTTATCGGGCAGGCTATCAATAAACTCCCTTAGCTCGGCAGTATCAATTGCCCTTTCAAGCGATTCGTCAGTAACTGTATCGCTAAAAGCGATATTTTCCCTGATGCTCATATTGAAGATAATACTATCCTGAAAAACAAAACCTACCTGGCTGTGGAACGATTCGCTATCGTACTGATCGATGCTTTTACCATCAAATTCTACCGTGCCACTATTTGGGTTGATCAGCGCCGTAAGCAGGTAAAGCAATTGTGTTTTCCCCGCCGCCGTAGGGCCGATAACCGCTATTTTTGAGCCTGCATCAACAGAGAACGAAACATTTTTAAGCGCGGGTTTCTGGCCATAAATCACGCTTACATCCTTCAAGGCAATATCTCCCTTTAAAACTTCCTTTATATTGCCAGTTTGGGGCAGGTCGGGCGCGTTTAACACCGTACTGATACGTTCATACGAGGCGGTTGCCTGCGCGATGATATTGCTCATGAAACCAATAACCAGTATCGGGAATATCAGCATAGCCAAATAGCTGTTAAAGGCCGCGAAATTACCCAGGCTCATGCTGCCGTTAATTACATAATGGCCACCCAATGCCAATATGGCTAAACCTGCCGCGTTAGCCGTAAAGGTTATTACGGGTATAAGCCCTGCAAATAAATTTAAAATGCGTAAGCCAAACTCTTTGGCTTTGGTATTGGCCTGCAAAAATTTAACATACTCCAACTGCTGCGAGTTGATCACACGTATTAATGCCGAACCTAAAATACTTTCATTTATTACTTTATTCAGCCAGTCTATCACCGCGCGGGCATCTTTAAATAGTGCCCTTACTTTTTTCAATACATAAAAAAACGTGCCGCCAATAATGGGGATAATAGCTATAATGCATAAAGCGAGTTTCCAGTTAATGGCCAGCAAAAGTATGCTTGCGCCGATAATGATAAATAACGATGATACGATAGATACGATGGCCTGCGATACAAACATTTTGATGGAATCAACATCGGCAGTAAGATTGGTAAGCAGCTTATTGGGATTTACCTTTTCGACAAAGGCATAGCTTTGGCGCGATATTTTGTCGGATAACCTGCTGCGCAAGTCCCTTGCTACCTTTTCCGAAGCATAGGTTTGTATAATACTTTGCAGGTAAGTAAATATAAATATGGCTAATACCGCCAATGAAAATTCGGTTATAATGGGCCTGTAAGCAAAATGTTTGTGTGTAAAGGCATCAATACCGTTGGCAATTACACGTGGCAGCAGCAGGTTAATGCCATTGCTAAAAAGCGTAAAAACCAACAGCAGCGCAACCAACCCCACGTAGGGTTTAAGCAGGCTTAAAATACCCGGCTGTTTAGGCTTATCGTTTTTGCTTTGATCTGTTTTATTCTCCATACGTATGCTTTAATTAAGCGCTATGTACACATTAATTAATTGGGGCAAAAATAGCAAAGCTTTGTTACGGCTGCTGTAAATAAAATTATAAATTCTGTAAGCTATTGTCATATTGTTTCAATCGTTTCTGCTGATATAGACGATTGGGCGATGAAAACATTTTAAAATATTTTGCAATGGGGGATTGCGTTATAACCAACACAAGTCGACAGTCACTTAATTAATATTTAATCATCAATATTTCCTTATACTTAAACACTCATCTTTTTTAGTAATTTTAAACACCTGAATTATATAACCCATGTTGTTCAAAACCTTTGCCTTAATATTTTTCGTATTGCCATTGGGTTGTTTGGCCCAGTCAGACAGTACTGTATCGAGCCACATTCTAACCAGGCTGGACAAATATGCGGCAAACCATATTACCGAGAAAGCCTACCTGCACCTGGATAAACCCTATTATGCCGCAGGCGATACGATTTATTTTAAAGCTTATGTTACCCTTGGCGGCCTGCACCAACTATCGGCCTTAAGCGGTGTTTTGCATGCAGAACTGATAGACAATAGCACCAATAAAATAAGCCAGTCGGAAATATTGGAAATAACCAACGGCGTAGCCTGGGGCGATTTCGCCCTGCCCGACTCGCTGCCAAAAGGCAATTACCGGCTAAGGGTTTATACCCAGTGGATGCGTAATGATGGGCAGTCGGGCTTTTTTGAACAGAACGTCCCGGTAGGATCAGTCGGGGTCGAAAAAATACAAAAAAAGAGTACCACTGTTGTTGCGGGTACTGCTGCTGCAACATCAAAACCCGATATTCAGTTTTTTCCCGAAGGCGGAAGTTTAATTACGGGTGTAAATTCAAAGGTGGCCTTCAAGGCCATTGGCAGCAATGGTTTAGGCATAGCTGTAAAGGGCGAGGTAATGGATAATGAAAACAAACAGGTAGCTACATTTGCGGCCATGCATTTAGGCATGGGCTGTTTTTATCTTAAACCCGAAGCCGGTAAAACCTACAAGGCACAATTGAGTTATCCTAACGGGGCACAGGATTTAGTTAATCTGCCCGGTGCTGATGATAATGGCATAGCGCTATCGGTCAGTAACGATTCTACTTTGCGGGTAACCATAACAGCCGGAAAAGCCTGTTATAAAAACAACCGGCATAAGACTTATACGCTGGCTGTGTATTCGGGAGGGATACTCACTCATATTATATGCAGGTTGGATAGCCAGCAAAAGAAAGTGGTTTTTTTAAAGCAATACCTCCATACAGGCATTGCAAGGCTCACCCTGTTCTCGCCGGGCGGCGAACCCTTGAGCGAACGCCTGGTATTTATACAGAATAACGATGATATTAAACTCAGCCTAAGCAGTGATAAAAGCAATTACGCCAAAAGGGAAAAAGTAACCATCAAACTAAATGCCGAAAGCAGCAATGGCGAGGCATCAACAGGCGATTTCTCGATAGCGGTAACCGATGAAAGCAAAGTACCTGCGGAGGAGAACAATGAAAGCACTATCCTCAACAACTTATTGCTTACCTCCGACCTGAAAGGCTATGTGGAGCAACCCAATTATTATTTTACAAAACCATCGCCCGAAACCGGCAATAACCTTGACCTGCTGCTGCTGACCCAGGGCTACCGCGGCTTTAGCTGGAAACAGGTACTCCATGATACCACAAAACAGGCAACCTTTCCGCCCGAAAAGCTGCTCAGCCTTTCGGGGACGGTAAAAACAATGGCGGGCAAGCCGGTACCCAATAGCGAGGTATCGCTGGGCCTGATCAAACAAATGATCGCCAGGGATACCACTACGGATGTCAATGGTAATTTCATCTTCACTAACCTGTACATTACCGATACGGCAAAGGTATTGTTGCGCGCCAAAGGCAATAAAAAGATAGAGGTTAATGAGCCGGCTTACCCGGCCATCAGCCCAATAATGGCAGCGGATACCGCCAGCAGCAGCCCCATTACACCGCAAATAGCTGCCGGGATGCAAAAGCGCTATGCGCAGCAGGGCGGCAGCATGAAAACGGGTATTGTGCTGAAACAGGTGGATATCAACAGCAGGAAAGATCATCCCTGGACAGTGCATTTGGTGCATTCCTCAAATTTGAACGGGCCAGGGGCGGCTAATCAGGTGATTTTGGGGGATAAGTTGGTAGGGTGCGCAGATTTGGCACAATGCCTGGCAAGTCTGATTCACGGTGGGGTAAGGTTTGTAGGCCCGAAACCGGAAATTTATAGTGTTCATACAGTTATTGCACTTAGCGGTCCTACTAAACCTATGGCTGTAATTGTCGATGGTGTCATAAGGGATCAATCAGTGTTAGGTGAAATTCCTTATACCGATGTTTATAGTATTGAGATATTATTAAGCTATTCGTACCTTACTGTTTATGGTTCCGCGGCATCCGGTGGTGCCATTGTTATTACCACCAGGCGCGGCGATGAACGGATTGCGTCAGTAATTATGCAGCCGGGTTTAACCAAGTATGTTTTTAATGGCTTTTATAAAGCCCGTGAGTTTTACTCGCCAAAATATGAGGCAAATACGCCCGTAAACAGCAAGGCAGATATGCGCACCACCATATGCTGGAAACCTGTTTTAATAACGGACAAAGATGGCAATGCCTCGTTTGATTTTTATAATGCCGATGGCATTGGTAATTACCGTGTGGTGGTGGAAGGGATTGATAAAAACGGTAATTTGGGCAGGCAGGTGTATCATTATACTGTGCAGTGATAGGCAGCGGCAAAGAGGGCTAAAAAATTACAAAAAATATTTTTTAATAATTACATTGCCCGGCATACATTAAAAATTACCTGAAATGACACCCTTTAACCCCGAGGCTGAATACGTACTGGAAGATGAACGTGCATTATTAAGGCCATTAATTGCAAGCGATATTGAGCTGCTTACACCCTTTGCTATTCATGAGCCCGATACCTGGAAGTATTCAGTTATCAGCCCTGCCGGTGAAGATGGCATGAAAGCTTACGTTAATGGTGCCTTAACGGCCCGGATAGATGGCAAAGAATATGCCTTTGTTATGTTTGACAAACAAAGCAACGAATGTGCGGGCTGTACCCGCTTTTATGATATACAGCCACAATACCAAACTTTACAATTAGGCTATACCTGGTATGGCGAAAAATTCAGGGGGACAGGTTTAAATAAGCATTGTAAATTTTTGCTGCTGCAATTTGCTTTTGAAGAATTAGGCATGGAGCGTGTAGAGTTTCGCGCCGACGCCAACAACGCGCGCAGCATTGCCGCCATGCAAAGTTTGGGTTGCAAGGTTGAGGGTATTTTGCGCAGCCATATACCCCTGCCAGATGGCAGCCGAAGGGATAGCATAGTTTTAAGTATTTTGAAGGCTGAATGGGAAGGCGGCGTGAAAGAAGCACTGAAAAGGAAGCTTGCTTAAATCAAATCTTTGTCATTCTTCGCTGCGCTCAGAATCTATTATAAAAGCGCACGGTGACCAAGTGCCTGGTTAAAACGCGGATAGATCCTTCCCTGCGCTCAGGATGACAAAGTTTTCATTATTGCGCGTAAATCAGCAAAGGCTCCGATATCTCCGCCCCCATTCGCTGTGCTTCCTGCAGATCAAAGGCCTTATGAAAATGCAGATAGAAATTAAAAGTCACCTTGCCGCTTTGGTCGGCTTTGGAGTTGGTATGCCAGTAATTGTTCATCACATAGGCAAAAACCGTGGGCGACGAATGGTTTTCCTTTTTCCAAAGTTTGGTACCGGCATTTACCTCGCGTTCATCAACCATACTACCTACTTCAAACAGGGCGCTTTCGGGCGATGATATGGTTACGCCGTAATCGCCTTTACCTGAAACATCCAGCCAACGCTGTACCGAATAAAAATCCTTGTTTGAGCCGGGGATCTGGCCCTTTTCGGGGGTGATGTAGGTATTGTCGACACCTATTTTTACCTGGGCACTGTCAATCGCAAAAGGGAATGCTATATGGATGGCTTCTTTGTCGCGAATGGCTTTTTTATCAACGGTAACGGCTATCTGCATATAATCCAAGTCTTTAAATTGGGTTATTTCATAATCAACATCATAGGTACCCATCATGGTACAGGCTATTTTATATTTTTTTATCAATGGGCCGGTATCTTCTAAAGAAGATTTTCTCACGACAGTAAAAAAGTGATTTGCAGGGTCGAGCCCCTTTACATAAATAGCCTCACCTAATCCTTTATACTCCGAAGGGTTAACATAGTTCTTATAATAAGCCAATAAGCTATTTATCGCGCCTGTTTTTTCATCGGTAGTAAATGATTGCTCCGGATTAAAGTATGCCCCGGCTTTTATTTGCGGCACAAAACTATAAACCGAACTTCCATTGGCCGGCACATCATGCGCAATAAACGCCATTTTGCCATTACTAAGCTTTTGTACAAATATCGTATCGCTATTTTCGTTCACTATGCTATTGCCCATAAATCCGGCAGGCCAGTCAGTTTCTACGTAGCCAGTCCTGCTCCATTTTAAACTGTTATAAACGGTTAGTGTGGTGGGATGATCCACGGCCGGAAAAAGCGCCGCTTCTATTTCATCCGTATAATACTTAGCCGAATCCACAAACCTTTTTTTATAGTTCCACTGATGGATCACAAACGGCGCGTCAGGTTCCGAAATGCTATTGTATGCGCCCCAGGTATGCTCATGAAACATGACTACATCGCGTTTAGCCTCGTATAGCCAATGCGGGTTTATGGTTTTGTTTTGTTGCTTCGCGATGTTTTCCAGTTGCAATATCTTTTCGCTCAGCAAGCGATTTTCTGCTTCTTCCTTTGCGGTTGAATAAGCGCCATCCTCCCAGTATGGCGTAAAATCACCAGACATCACCGGGATCGACTTGCCATATTTCTTTTCCAACGCTACAAACACATCGCTCACATTAGATAATATCAGCTTTGGCGACTCATATTTTTCATTCCACTGCCGTACAAAATCGCTGATGGTGCTATCCACCGGGCCATTGTCTGAAACAATATTATACCGCCATTGCACAATGGAATAGGGATAATTTTTCGCTTCCAGTTCATTCATGTAATCGGCTATCTTTTTTGGCCCCCTGTCAAAAACGCCACCAACGGGCGTACCGTGCCACGATGAATAGCCCTTACCAGCAGTCCAGAATAAAATACTATCCTTACCCGATGATGATTTCCACCAGAAAGGTTTATCGCCCAAGGCTTTTAAAGTATAGCCTATGCGGTCGCCCATATCGGCCATCCCGCTTACATAATTGGGCCCGTTTGAAAAATACCGTACACCGTTGGAAGCCAACGCATGTACCATGCTCCAGCTCAGGCCGGGTACATCCGTCATCATGGCGGTATTTATGGGCACATGATATGTTTTGCGCAAACTATCGGCATAAAGCATTATCCAGTTCATTTCTTCGGGCGTACATAAGCCTGTAAGTATATTGGCGTAGGTGGCTGATAAGCCTATGCGCTTATCCTTAACATCAGCAAAAAACTCATGCTTTTCTTTTGGCGTAGCCGAGTTCAGGAAATTTTCCACCGCCCATAGCGATTCCACATTCCATATAAACCGGCTGCCTTCGGGGTAATCCTTTGTTTTTTCAACCAAATGCAGAGCGTCCCTTATATTTTTGTCCTGTATCTGCTCTACTTCTTCCTGGGTATTGGAATAGCCAATATCATTATGCGAGTTATGGATAAGGTATATATCGCGGTAAATAACAGGTTTTATAGTTACTTTTTTATTGATGGCCAACAAGTTACCGATAGCAGCATGTACAATAAGTTCTGTTGGTTTAACTGCTGCAGGTACATCTACATCGAAAGTATTAATCCCACTGTTAACCGTAAATTCCTTTTTGATACGGTTATTTATCACTACCGTTAGCTTTTGCGGGGCACCAAAATGCAATACATTAAAAGTTAAGGGCTGCTTTACCGGGGTGCCTTTTAACAAAAATGGCGGCGTAACTATATCAATCTTTTCTTCAAAACTGTATTTAAAGGTCATATACCAGTCGGTGCTGTTTTGATTTTGTCCCACAACCTTTATTTTCAAAGGTTCGCCTTTTTTATATTTTGATAGAGGTACACGCAGATAGGCAAAGCCATGCGCGTCCTGCGCCCCGTCACGGGTTTTTAATTCAAAAACTAATTGGGTACTATCCTTACCTGAGAAAGTCCAGTATGGGGGATAATTTTTGGGCAGCGTAGTAAATGTCAGTACGTAAGCATCATTTATATACAGGTCAAAATGCCGTGAACCCGAATTGGTGCCGGTAGAGTGCGCGGCTATCCAGCTAAAATAAGCGTATGGCCCTTTCGTATTGGCGGGAATAGGGCTTGTTTCCCACTCTATTGCTTTTTTGCCATCGGTGGCCCGGGTTAACAAGGCTTCTTTAGCGTAATCTGGGTAAACTGAAAAATAACCGATGGTTTCGCCACTGATGGCTTTGTTATAGCCATTTATAATTACCTGTTTGCCAAAAACCGGCACGGTAACTTGTGCAAATGAATAGGAATGAAGCAGGAAAATAAGCGGCAGGGCAATTGCACTTACATATTTGGTTAAATAATTCATTGCAAAATATTTCTTAAAGCTAATAGGTTCGAACAAATATTCAAAACATATTATTACCTGCCGACTAATGCGCTTTAAGAAATATTTTTGATGATTTATTTAGCTACTGATAAGGGTTTGTGGACAGTTGATGATCCCCTGATCTTTAATTCGGTATTAAGCGTTATCTGCTGATCCTTCCGGCTGTTAGCGGGGGTGTTCAATTTATTAAGCAAAAGGCTGATCACGTTATCGGCTATCTCTTCTATAGGTTGCGCTATAGCTGTAATTGATGGTGTATATAATTCAAAAACATCATAATCATCAAAAGATATTACGGCAATATCCTCAGGTACCTTTATCCCTAAATTATTCATCACTTTAAGCCCGCATACACCTATACGGTTGGTAGCAAATAATATGGCATCAAATTTTTGGTCTTTCAAAAAATCGGTAATAGGCTCGATAATATATTTGGCATCACGGTTAAAGACAACCTCTTTAACATGCGGTTTTAAGCCATTTTCCTTTAAGGCTTTTTCATAACCATCCATACGGGCCTGCATTTGCGTTTGATGTGATGCAAAGGTGATGAAGGCTATATTTTTATACCCCTGATCGATAAAATACTGGGTAGCATTGTAGGTGGCATATAAGTTATCGATCACTACATAGCTCGATTCAAGTGTAGGGTAATACCTGTCGAAAAGCACAACCGGCAACTCATCTTTTATAAGCGCGGCAATATCCTCTTCAACCCCAACCGGTGGGGCAATAATATAACCATCCACATGCCTGTCGCGAAACATGGCTATCATGTCCTTGGTTTTGGTTGCATCGTTATCGGTACTGCAATAAATTATTTTGTAACCGTTTTTATAAGCGCGGTCTTCGATAAACCGGGCAATATTCGAAAAGAAATGATCCGAAATGTTCTCAACCATCAAACCTATAATGTTTGATTTTCCAGTGCGTAAGCTTTTGGCCAAAGAATTTGGCTTGTAGCCAACCTCTTCAACAAATTTCAATACCTTTTCAACTAATTCCTCACTTATTCTTTTCTCTTTAGCTCTGCCATTCAATATAAATGATACAGTAGTTTTTGATATGTTTAGTTTATTTGCAATATCAACTATTGATAATTTTTTCTTTATCATTTAACGTGTTTGTATGATGAATTTAAGTTTATTATGAAATTATTTGATCTAATATACTATCAATTTATTTATTAACCAATAAAACAAACGACAACATAGGTTCAATACAAAAATACTATTGTTTTTTGTTAATATATCATCATTCTAATAGGTTTTAGAGGTAGGAATGTATGTACTTATTAGTCAAAACAAATATAGCAAAATCGATTAACTAACCTAATATTATAGGTTTATTTTTTAAATAGACTGCCAAAATTTTTCATATTATTCTATTACCGGGAAAGCCGAAATTCTTAACCTCGCCCCACCCATCGGCACCAGGGTAAGGTTTGATACATTTGCAGTGGTTTTTACCGGGCTCATTGGCAATATCCCGCATAAACCGTACTGATCAATTGTCCAGCCGGGTATTTGCCTGCCTTTTGCCGCTAACTCAATCGGCGCATTGGCATTCGTAAACGGGTTATTATCCTTTGGCCATGGCTTTCTGATGATCGTAAATGATAATGCGGGGTGTTGTTCATCAACCAGTAAACCATAGTTCCATGCCGACGCAGGATAAATGTTATAAGCAGGCCATTTCGACTGATCGGCAGTTTGCTGCCAGCCTGAGTCGCCTTCTACCGCGGTTTTACCATTCGTTTTTACATAGTTTTCTGCAATTTTTAATGAGAAGGTAAGTGGCCCATAGTTTACGCTGACACTGTTTTTATTCTGCTCCCACTCCCTTACTTTTAATTGCATAGGCAAGGTAAGGCTAATCTTATCGCCATTTTTCCATTGATTATTAAGCACTATATAACCACCCTGGATTGCATTAACGGGCAATGATTTTCCATTGATGCTTACCGATGCCCCGGCACACCAGGCGGGCACCCGCAGATAAAGTGGGAAAGCAACTCCTTTAGGCGTATTAATTACAAAGCCAATATTATTTGTAAAAGGATAATGTGTATTTTCAGTAATACTAACCTTTGTACCATCACCAACTTTGGCTGTTACATTACCTGCCGAGTACAACTGTACGGCAAGTCCGTTATCAGGCGTAGCCATCCAACTGTTTTCGGCATAATATACCCACCCTGCCGAGTGGTTATGCTGGCAGCAACGGCTGCTAAACGGGTTCATGGCTAAAAATGGCCCTTCGTTAGCTATGCCCGGCGAATGGTTTTTATTATCGCTCACCACCATATTTGGCGCTGTTAAATAGCGCAAGGCCTTATAATCAGCTGTAAAAGCGGCGGGGAACGTGTTGAAAGCAACATCTTCACAGTTATCTGCCCAAAAAGTATCACCTGTATTTTGCAGCAAAAACTCGTCCGATGTCATTTGCTCCACCATGCCGCAAGTCTCTATTGCCTGCCGTGGGTCGGTATAGCCTGGCCTGGCATTTTCATCTGCCCCAAACATACCGCCCGGCACCTGCCCGTAAATATTGCGTATTAGCTTAAAATCATTGTAAGTAGCCTCCAGATCGGCGGTGTTTTTACTTTGTTGGTAGTACGTTGCCGGCTCCCTGAAACATTCGGCCACATTTACATTATGCCAGTTGGGTAAATTATTTACCTGCCGCCAATTGGCTGTGCTATGGTCAATTTTAGTGGCAAGGTCTAACAGCCATTTTTCGCCTGTGCGGTTATACAACCAGTAAACACTTAACAAATTATCCCCGCCACGGCTGTTTTCCCAATAATCCTGCAAAAATTTGTCGTCAGGAATGGTTAACTCCCATTTAAAATATTTATCCATCAGGCTGATCACCCGTGGGTCTTTTGAATATTCGTAATATGATTGCAGGCACCACAGCATAGGCATATTCGTCCACAGATCCCTTTTACCTTCGCCTTTATAAACCAGCGGGCCAAAATCGCCATTGGGCCGCTGGTTATTGATCACGGCATCTATCCAGAATTTGGTACTGGCCAGCATTTGCTTATCGCCCAGCATATAGGCAATATCGCCATAGCCTTTAAGCCAGTAAGGCAGCTCTTCCCAGCCATATTTGCCCTTGCCATCCTTATTTAGCCAGGCATTGTCAGTTCTGTTAAGCCAAATGCTTATTTCGCCTAAATGCCCGGTGAGGCCATCGCGTTGCAGTTCCAGTTGCTTTTTTAGCCAACCAGAAGGTTTTACGGCAGTAACCGGCAGCTTTATAAAATGCTGCGGCATCAAGGGCGCTTTGTTACTGATGTAATAGGCATTGTAGGCCGTATTGCTGATATTTTTTACAGCAACAGCCGTTTGTGCCATCAAATTATTTGTAAGGCATATCGCACAAACTATCATCAAAAAAACAAACCGGCAACTTTTTAGCATTTTTATTTTTTATTTCTTGGTCGACAATTTTTGCTCCAGCATCTTCATAAAATAGCCGCCAACCACACTCCTGGCCTGAAAACCAACTTGTTTGCCGTCGGTTGTTTCGTGCCAGTCGCTTAATGGTACACGGGTTGGGGTTTCGATAGCGTATTTATAAACCGGATCTATCAGGTCTTTAAAATCAGACTTGCTTTTTGCTAAAGTCGCTGTCCATAATATCCAGTCGGATTTGGTGTAAGTTCTCCTGCTATCCAGCGGTAAGCCAAATTTATTTTGTTTGGTCAGATAATATTTAACCTCCCTGTCATAAACTTCCTGTGGGAACAAGTGCAGGCCTAAAACTTTATCCCAAACCAGGTTATATTTCTGGCTCCAGGTATCGGGCTTTTCAAAAACCAACGAATAGTGATCGCCGGCATCAGCCAGTTTCATCCAGCCGCCAACCATGCCTTCGGCTATTGCCCTATATTTTTTAGCTGTAGCGTTATCGCCCAATTGTTTTGCCAAATCAGCATAGCAGGCAATACCAACAATGGCTTTCATTGATAAGTTCGCGTTACGCGCCAGGTGCCCTGCAAAGTCATCGGTACATAACTGGTTTTTAGGATCGAAGCCTTCATTTACAAGGTAATTCACCCACCTGCTCAACGTTTTCCAATGTTTGCGGGCCAGGGCAGCATTTCCTTCTGCCCTGGCTATAGCTTCCGTAAGGATGATCATGTTACCTGATTCTTCAACCGGCATACCCTCACCATAGAGCTGGCCATTTGCAATAGGGTAAGTACCCAAATCATGCGCGGCATAATCTTGTTTGTATTTCCCGCTTTCGCTGAAATAGAAGATACCGTTCAGCATGCCTTCCTGTAATTTAGGATTATAAAGCAAGTACAATGGCGATGAAGGATAAGTAACATCAACTGTATTTATAAAACCACCACTAAAGTTCTCTTTCGACAGGAATAGCAATTCGCCCGAAGGACTAACAACAATTGAATGTGCCGCAATGCTTTGACGGTAAGCAAGCTCGCATAGCTTGGCATAAGTTTTTCCCCCTGCTTTCTCTGCACTTAACACCATCGAGTGATTGAACCGGTCGCATTGTTGCATAATTGTAGCATATTGCGCAGCCGCGTTGCTCAGTTCTTTCGTTATAGTCACCTTGCCGCCATGTGTCCAATATGCTTTGAGATTTTGTTTAAAATACTGGATAGAATAAATATCATCATAACCAACTTCTACAAATTTTTCAACCGCTACTTTGCCCACATATCCAAAAGGGATCACCGTATTCAGCATCAGTTGCTTGCCTTGTTTTACTGTTGATGAAGTATTATTGTTGATAAACGAAGCAACAGATTGTTTTTCTTCGGTGATATACTGCACGGCTTTTTCAGGGCTGGGTGTGGCTATGTACATGTAGCCCCAGTCTATGCGCAGGTTATCGGCTTTCTTTTGGAGGATGGACTGCTCAATAGTACCAGCCTTCAATATTGATAAACCTGACGTGCTGTATTTATCGGTAGTAACTTCCTGTGAAGGTATATTTACAGCCACAGCGGTTGAAGCGCCAAAATATACTTTTACATCATGTGGCTTACCATCATTTGATTTTACTTTATAGGAAACATAAGATACCGGGCGATCAAGAATATCAAGATTATTTAACAGCAATGGCGAAGTGAAAGTAACCTGCAGGTCGGCTTTGCCGCATTTAAATTTATAAATGGTTTGTGTGGCTTTCAAATCAACGCTTTGTTGTTCGGCCAATTGTACCGAAGCGTTTGAACTGTCTTTTATCTCATCAACCAAACCGGCATCCAGCCATCCGGGGCCGCCTGTGTTTATACAATGGATAGCCAGCAAATTCTCGCCTACTTTTAATTGACCTTTAAATTTGTTGATATCGAATACCCTTGGCTCGTCGAAAGCGCTGCGGTCGTCAAAAACATCAACACCATTTAAATAAACTTCCACGCCATCATCGTGCTGTATTTTTAAACATAACTTGTTAATATCGATACTGGTCAGCGTAAATTTCCTGCGCATCCAGATATCTTTGGTTTCCCATAGTGTTTTGGCTTTTTCTTTTTCGTCTGTAAATGGGCCGCTGCCGGTTTTCCAGGCGTTATCATTAAAATCACCCGATGCCCAGCCCGTTGCTGGTACGTCCTCGGTATATTTGGCATCGTAGCTTTGCTCGTCGCCTAAAGACAAAATAGTTTTATACTGCTTGCCCGGGGCACCTAAAAAGCGATAGGTTTCGCCATCCACTTTTATTAACCCTAATAATGATTGCTCGCTGCCTGTCCAATGCCGGGTGGTAGAAGCATTCAGCGTATCGCTAAATGACCAGATACTAAAATAAGGATTGTGTGTAATTAAGGGATAAGCAGGTGCTTTCCTGTCCTGCGCGGATAAGCAATAGCAGCTAAAAACACAGGCTATTGTTAGCAATGATCTTTTCATGAAAGTAGATTTTATAGGCTTAAATTTATAAAATGTTAAAACTACAATAAATAATTTTAAACACAAATAAATTGTTTTAGCCTTTCATTCTGAAGTGATCAATAGACTTGCTAAGGCCCTGGTAACCATACTTAGCATTTTGCCTGTAAATGGTTGGGCAGTCGGCATGTGTTTTTGCAAGGTTTTGCCAGGCTATCCATAATTTATCATAATCGGCAATGGCAGGCGCCAGGCCCGAAAAATCTGTTTTGCCTGATTTTTCCAGCGCATAACCTTTAAGCATAATGTAATAAGCGCGTTCGAAAATGGCATATTTAATGCGCCCGTAAGTACACGATACCCTTACAAAACTGTTAAGCGATGCATCTTTAAAATGAAGTTTTTGCGACATAGCCTCTATTTGCCGCCATATTTTAACCGCGTTTTGCTTTTCATTTAAATGTGATTCAATAGTGCTGTCTTTTATGATCTTATCGAAATATGGCTTTTGCATTTGCAGGTCGCCAAGCACATCGTCGCGCGTCCATAATACAAATGATTCGCCTAATTCGCTGTACTGGCCTTCCATTACACCTTTGGCAGATAACAGGCAAAGCTTGTGAAACAAAGGTATCTGCGCATCGGACAAACCTTTTGACCGGGCAAAATTTCTGAACAATATTTCTTCGCTCAGCTCCGGGTGCTGCGTCCAATGCGCTATAATATCAGCATTCAATTCACTCCAAAACTCATTCTTGCTGAATGGGCCGCCCCAGCCGCCGCCACGCGCCCATGTCCACACACCGGCATAATGCGGGTCTTTTTTAAACTGGTTGAGCGAAATAAACTTTTCGCTCTTATCTTTCTTCAATTCATCAAAGCCATTAATAACACCCTCAGCAATATAATCCGGACTTGCGCCCTTACCTTCGTACTCCCGCTGGCATTGTACCTCAACCACCTGCTTATGTTTACCTATGCCCAAACATGGGTTAAACGGCACGCCATATTTACTGGCCTCATTTATCCAATAAGTGCCGAATTTAGTATTATCAGGCTGGGGTTGTGCCAATGTACCGCGCCAAAAATCAACCATGGTGTGTTTGATGGAGAAATATAATTTAGGATGTGGTTCTATCTGATCGCTAACTTCCAGGTAATCTTTCGGCAGCGAATGCAGTTGCCCCGCATCCCAGGTACGGTAAAAAATTTCCTTATTACGTTTTACACAAACCTCTTCGCGCAAAATTTTTAATAAAGTAACATGATCCTGCAAGCCGTGGATCAGCGGGTTATTGCCTTTATAAAATGGCGCATCGTTCAAATAAGTTTCACCCGTACGTACCACCAGCCCATCCAGTTGCGGAAAACGGTCAAACATCTGGTTCAATAATGAACGTACACATTTTTGGGTAAAAGGCTTACTAATATCTATCCTTCCCTTTTCATCACAAATACTATCCTTATACTTTCTAACCAAAGCGGTTGGCAGCACGATCATATCTATCATACAATACACCTTTAAGCCTATCTTTTTGGTAGCCGTGTATTCACTATCCAGCACATGGGCTTTGTTATCCACCCAACGCCGAGTACTATCCCCTGCGGGGAAAACTGAGGAATCAAATTTTTGCCAATTGATACCAAACTGGGCGGCCTCGAATAAAAAATAAACCTTAGCGCCATAGCCTTCCTTTTTCAGAAAATGATCATTCAGGAATTTGGTTTTTGTTGGGGCTTCACCGGGGTTGTGGTGAACCATGTTCATTAATACAGGCTTGTCCTGCGCGAATGAATGGGTTACTAAACAGCAACTGATGCATGTTATGAGCAGAAATAGATATTTACTTTTTATCATTTTTTATTTCTTTGCCGCCTTCCACCTTTATTGTTGTTGTCACCACAGTTGTTCGGAAGATGGATTTTTTCACAAATGCTGCGTAGGCTGTCATGCACTCGAAACATGCGGGCAAAGGCCTATACACCTTGCATTATCGTTAATGCATAGTTCGCGATGCCCTACGCTCATGCTTCGAGTGCCTCAGCATGACAACCCTTTCTGATCTTCCGAAAACCTATGATGACAACAACAAGAGCGGCAAACATCCAAAACTTTGTCATCCTGAGCGCAGCGAAGGATCTAACCCGCGTTCTACCCTGCTTGGTGAGCGGCTTGTATAATAGATTCTTCGCTGCGCTCAGAATGACATAATTTTTTTATCTCAACAATACTCAATTTTTCACTACCAATGGCTCGTTGTAAGGCACTACCAATAATTTCGGCGTATCATTGCCAATTACAGTCGCATCAAACTCAATATGTATATCCTTGCTTTCGCCCGGCAACAGCGAAAAATAATTATCATTGGTAAACACTGGTAGTATTTCCTCGCCATTGCTGGCTTTTACGGCTTGTGCCCGTATGGCAAATGCCACGGCAGGCGATGATGCCGGGTTAGTGATCACCGCGTCCATCATATACTTGCCATCAACCTTTTTTGTTTTGGTGTTTACCTTTAGTTTAACCTGTGGCAAACTATTCAATGCTGTGTAATCAGCTTTGTTATTGCTTCGCCAGTAAAAATTATCAGATAACAGCTTGCCCTGCGCGTCCTTTAGTTTTAGCTTGATAAAATGCACATCGCTCAGCTTATTATTTTTTATACTGCCATACACTTCAAACTCCCACAGTGAATAGCCCCAGCCCGATCCTCTTTTTAAACCCAGCATTCGCACATAACGCGCGCCCACAGTTTCAAAATTGAATATTTGTATGCCCGGTGCACCATCATGGCTCGTCAGCACATCCTTCCACTCTTTAGTATCATCCGACACCTGTATCTTGAATGATTTACCATAAGCATCTTCCCAGTTCAGGCCAACGCCATTTACTTCCTGCTCGCTGCCAAGGTCAACGTATATCCATTCATTATCTTCCTGCCTGCTGGCCCAGCGGGTGCCGGCTTCGCCATCGGTTACGAAGTCGGCAATATTCCGCCTGTCATCTGATGAAGCATAAGCATGTTTATGAAATGCAAGGTTTTCCTTCGGGAAATTAAACTTAAAACATTCGGTAGCCGTATTCGCTGATGAATTTATCACTACCGAATTATTAAACTCGCTTACCAGTTTGCCATCCTTATTGTAGATGTACCCCTCGGCGGTCAAATCATCCACATCCTTGCGGGTGGTATTTATTACTTTAACTGAGTTAGTGGCAGGATTCCATTGAATGTGGATAGGCTCACAGGCTTTTTTTGCGCCCCAGTAAGCGCCGGTAAGATCGTAATAGTAATCATAAGTTTGCCATACAAACGATGGATAGGCCGACTGGCTCATCCATGTCAGAATACCCGAGGCATCTTCCCACATATTATCTTCCCAGCCCTCGTACATAGCCTTGTTGGTTTCTATATTGAGCAATTGCGCTTTGCGGCAATAATCCTGTATGCCTGTTGGCGCGCCGTAGCGTTTGGTAATGGTTTCGTCATACCTGTCAGGCCCGGCATTGCCTGCCGATGGGCCAAAGAAATGCTTGTTCCACATCTCATCGCGGGGCCACCAGTCTGCTTTGGGCATAAATTTTTCAAAGCTCTCAAAATTGGTAAATACCGCTGTACCTATTTCACTACGCATGCCCCAGCCCTGGTTGCCGCCAAAGCCGCTTGGTGCCTTGGTAAAATACCATTTCAGGTCGTTGTTTGTCCACGGGCCACTGCCGGTTAAAGCGTCGGCGTGCGAATTGGGTTGATACTTTCTGTCGTTGCCGTCATAGGCGCTTATATCTTCTTTTAACCAGCCATTCAGCGGGGCATTAGGATAGCCCTCGTTATCGCCGCACCAAAGCATAATGGAGGGGTGGTTGCGGAAACGCTTAATTTTTTCAATAGCATTGTTGTTGAACGTAGTAATATCTGTTGGCAGGTTATTGATGGAATTAAGCCAGAAATCGTCCCATATCATCATTCCATATTTATCGCAGGCATCGTAAAAATCTTCGTCTGTAGTTGATCCTATCCAGTTGCGCACCACGTTAAAGTTCATTTCTTTATGATATTTCAGCTTGGTATCATATTCCTTCCCACGGCAGCGCAACATATATTCGCTCATGCCCCAATCACCGCCTTTTAAAAATACCTTAGTACCGTTTACATACACATGCAATACATTGCCCACGGTATCATACGTATATTTTTTTATGCCGAAGGTTATCTTTTTAGTGTCCGATACTTCGTCGCCCAATTTCAGGGTAAGATCACAAGTATATAAGTTTGGGTCGCCATAACCATTAGGCCACCATAATTGGGGGCTGTTGATCATCATCTCTGCGAAGCGTTTTTTATCAAAAGTTATACTGCTCGCGCTATTAGCGCCAACAAATACTTTTTGCGAAAATTGGATGTTGCCGGGATTGATAACGCCCGCTATAGTACCCTGCTGAAAACTATCGCTGCTGTTTTTTACGTTTACCTGTATAGAAACATCTGCGCGGGCGTTGGTTACTAAATCAGTACGTATCCACGGGTCAACAATCGTAGCCGAACCTGTGTTGCTTAAATATACCTCATCGGTTATGCCCATGTCCAAACCGGGTACGCTTGGCATCCAGTCCCAGCCATCACTGGAGATATATGTTGGGCTATTGTAATTAGTTAATGGCCTTACCGGGCAATAAACCAAAATAGCCAGCACGTTTGGCCCGCTTTTATTTACCAATGCACCAATATCATAATTACCACGCTGCATAAAACCATCCAGGCTCCCCAGCTTTGTCCCGTTAAGGTAGATATCCGCCTTGCGGTTGATGCCTTTAAAATTCATCCATATTTTCTCTTTGGTATAATCTGCCGGTACAGTAAATTCTGTGCGGTACCAAAAATTGCGGTTGTATTTAGCTTTATCAACCTTGTAAATATTATCGCCAAAATTGGGGTCCTTTTCCAAACCGGCATTTACATAATCGCCGAACACGGTGCCGGGTACAGTTGCTTTTACCCAATCATTCATATCGAAACCGGGTTTATATATAGCAGTGTTAGCCGCAACATCGGCCTCGGCTTTAATTTTCCAGTTGATTTTAGGATTTGAACTATTCAGGTATACTATATTTTGTGCCGATGCTGTTATGGCCGTCGATGCGGCTAAAATGAGTAGAAAAAACGATTTAGTAATTTTAGGTGACATATTCGTGCTGATTTTATTAATGAGTCTTAATGATTTGGAACTATCGTTTTGCCGGGTTATATATCGCTACAGCAACCCTCGAATCGGCGCAGCCATAATACAGGAACCATTTGGCATGAAAATATACCAGCCCTTCGGTAAAAACAGTCCCAGCAGGGTATTGCCCGCTTTTTTCGAACGGCGCTTCGGGTATAAAGTAAGGCTTATCAAGCCGGGCTATAACTTTTGTAGGGTCTGTCAGGCTAAACAGTGCCTGCCCGCCACAATAGGCGTTGGCGGTATAGCTTTTATCACCATCCTGCGCGCTATTTTTGCCGTTGTACATTAAAACGATGCCCTTATCCGTCATTACCGATGGCGGCCCGCATTCTGTTAGCTGACTATCAAAATAACCCTTACGGGGCGAGAATAAGATCTTTAAAGTACCATCCGCATTCACTAAAGGTGTCCAGTTAACCAAATCGGTTGAGGTAGCGGCATAAACATTAGCCTCGCCCCAGTACATCCAGTATTTGCCCTGCACTTTGGTGATCACCTGCTTGCCGTTGATCACTTTGGTAACTATCGATGCCGATTTTGTAGCCATGTTAAAAAACCTGCCATCATATGCCTGTTTAAATACCGGGCCATTCTTTTTCCATGTACGAAGGTCTGTAGATGTTGCCGCAGCCAAACGTGGCACCTTATGGTTCCACTCTGTATAAAGTATAACGTAAGTGCCATTTGCGGTTACGGCTACGCGCGGGTCTTCGCAGCCACCTGTCCATTCATATTCCTTGGCATTATCTTCTGCCGGGTATAAAACTGGTTTTGGGAAGCGCTTGATTGTAATACCATTGCTGCTTTCGGCCAAACCCACACGTGAGGTACGTGAACCTATCCCCTGCCCCGAATTATCTTCCGAACGATACAGCACATATATTTTGCCACCCATAACCGTAGCTGCCGGGTTAAACGTATCGTTTGATTCCCAATGCCATAATTTTTTGTGCATCGGATCAAAAAATACACCCGATGTATCAGGCGAAATAATGGGGTTAACATTTACCGGACGAACAAACGGCCCTAATGCCCACGAGGGTAAATTGGTATCGGCTTTTTGTGCCCGTACCTGGTTGCCGAACGCCAAAAACACTATCGCGATAGCTAATATTTTATATAAGTTTTTCATGCCTGATGTTATTGGTTAAATGATGGCGGAGCTATTTTGGTGCCCCAGGTTTTATCTGGTTCGGCTGATAAAGTATAGGTAATAACACCACCATTTTTTATCGTGCTGTAAGGTATCCAGGTGCCATCCCATTTTTTGCCGTTTACGGTTAATGATGTTACATAAGGTTTGGTTTGCGAGCCCCCTTTTATGACCAAAGTTTTGCCGGTACCCAAATGCACTTTAACCAGCGGGAACGAAGGGCTGTTTACCGAAAACCCTGCATAACCTGGTATCATCGGGTACATGCCTATCCCCGCGAATACATACCATGCACCCATCGCGCCCAGATCATCGTTACCCGGCAGGCCATTGTCGCGGCCTGAATAGGACTCCTTAAATATCCGGCGGATAAGTGCCTGTGTTTTATACGGCGCATTTGTCCAGTTGTATGACCACGGCGCCTGGAAATCCGGCTCATTACCCGCCGCGAACCATTGCTGGCTGTAATCGGCATTTAGTTTTACAAAATACTCATCCAGCCGCTTCTCAGCAAATTCCTTACCGCCAATGGTATCTATCAGTTTCTTCAAATTAAATGGCACCATCCAGAAATAGGTTTTAAAACTAGCCTCGCGCATATCATCATTCTCATTTCTCCAACTGCCATCAGCGTTGCGCGATTGCAGCCATTTTCTTTCCGGATTATAAATGTTCTTCCATTTTTGCGCGCTTTCCACATACTTATGGTACAAAGCTTTATCCCCAGCTGTTTGCAGGGCAAATTTACCGATGGCAAAATCCGCCGAATTATATTCCAAACTCATCGAGGCCTGCGCGTAGCCTTTTGTAAGGTACTGGTCGAGCTGAGGGCGGGTTAGTTCGTTCTGCGATTTTGTGCCGGGTACTTCAGCGCCTTTACGCATAATAGCCAGCGCGGCTTTGGTATCAAAATTGGTCGCCCCAAAGGCATAGGCGTTGGCGATCACTATGGATGTCGGGTCGCCCTGCATGATGCCGGTTTCGATGTTGGCCATCACCCAACGCGGAAAACCACCACCGGATTGCTCTGCGAATTTAACGGTAGACTGCATCATATCGCTGGTTTCCTTTGGCGCCAGCATCGCTAACAGCGGAATGGTTGTACGATAGGTATCCCAATTGCTAAACTCGGTATAATCATTAAAGCCAACCGCTTTTTTAACCTTATTATCAGCACCTATGTACTCACCATTCACATCATTTGCTATGCTGGGGTGAACGAAAGCATGGTATAAATGGGTGTAAAATTGCGTGGTAAGGTCGTTATCGCCACCTGTGGCTTCTATTTTGCCTAACTGATGGTTCCAGGCGCTGATGGCATTGTTTTTAATGGCCGCAAAGTTCCATCCCGGATTTTCGGCTTTTAAATTTTGCCTTGCATTTTCAATAGATACATAGGATAGAGCAAATTTATAATGGATAAATTTATCCGCAGGTACATCAAAAGTAAAATACGCGCCGGAATTTTCTCCGCTTTCCGAGGTAGAAGATGGGTTAATCTTGTTATCTTTCCATGTACCCGAAGCTATCGGCGTAACATCAAATTCAGCCACAAAATAAACTTTATAGTCGGTTTTTATACCGCAAAAAGATCCGCCATTGGCATAACCTTCTACCTTGCCCGGCCCGGTTATTTTAACCGATGCCTCGGTTATTTTTGTAGCGTTTATGCCCGAACCGATGATAATGGTGGCATGTTTTGTACTATCAGCAAACTTATAAGTCGCCATTCCTGTGCGTTTGGTAACACTCAGTTCACAATCGGTATTACTGCTTTCTAACTTTACTTTATAATAGCCCGCCATGGCTTTTTCCATGTGATATTGTGGCTTGTAGCCCTTCATATCATTTGGCGATGCCAACAGATCGCCGTTTAATGGCAGGGTTGGGAAGTTGCCCATGTGCGGGCAGCCTGCACCGCTTAACTGGTTAACCACAAAGCCTTTATCCTCATCAAAAAAGGTAGTGGTAAACTGCACCATACCAAAAGGGTAAGTAGCGCCGGGGAAGGTAAAACCCGCCTCAAGGTACATTTCCTGCGGGCTTTTGCCTTTGCCTTTGGTGCCTATAAGGGTATTTACCTTTTCGGCATAATTAACGGTTTTTATTTTTTGCTGCGCGGATGTTACAGATGCGCCTGCAAGTACGATGACAGACAATACTATCGTAGGAAATAACTTCATTTTATAGACTTGTATAATTGGTTTTATAAAGATATGCGAATAATAAATAATATGAATTATGCTGCTTATCCGTCAACAAAAATAATCATTAAAAGGATTTAGCAAAACGATCGCTGATTTATTTTGATTTTTGGATTTCGCTGATGCTTAGCGAAACCCAAAAATCATATTCATCATTTAATCAAAGTAATCAACGGTTTTATTGCAAATGCGCATCGGCTGTTAAGGAAAACGGCTTATCCGCCTCGCTCAACCCGCGCTGCTTATTTGGCTTATCCCCCATCTCGAAATGCAGTACTCCGCCATTAACTATATCGCTGTATTTTATCCAGTTATGCGTATAATCCTTACCGTTTAAGATACCCGATTGTATATATACATTTTGCTGGCTGTTATTATGCGCGTCAATTATAAATTGCTTACCATCTTCCATCGTAATCGTTATCTTTTTAAACTCGGGGCTGCCAATTACATACTGATCTGTCCCCGGGCACACGCTGTAAATGCCCATAGCGCTTAATACATACCATGACGACATTTGCCCTTCGTCCTCATCACCGGGATAACCGTTTTCAGTTGAATTATAGAGCTTATCCATCACATCGCGTATATGATATTGCGCTTTCCATGGCTGCCCGGCGTAATCATACAGGTAGATCATGTGGTGTATAGGCTCGTTGCCTTGCGCGTACTGGCCCATGTTGCCCAGCTTCATTTCCGTCATCTCATGTATCACCTGCCCGTATCCTCCAACTTTTATGGTGTTTGGCATGCTGAATACAGAATCCAGCTTATCGATAAAATTCTTATCCCCGCCAAACAAATTGATCAGCCCTTGCTCATCATGAAAAACCGACCATACCCAATGCCAGGCATTTCCTTCGGTGTAAGGGCCGCCCCAATCCAGCGGATCAAAGTTCGGTGTAAACTTTCCATCTTCGCCCTTGCCACGCATAAAGCGGGTTGACGGATCCCACAGATTTTTGTAGTTGTACATCTGTTTGGCAAAAATGCCTTCGTAAAAAGTATTCCCGGTTACTTTAGCCAGCTGGTACCCGCAAAAATCATCATACGCCGATTCAAGCGTTTGCCCTACCGAGCCCTGCGATTGCGGGTAAGGGATATAACCCAATTGCCAATAATCTTTCCAAAATGGGCGGCCGTTCGCACCTCCCCAAGGGCCTTTATTGGTAGCCTCATGAAAATAAGCTGCCAGTGCCCTATCGGGGTCAACGGTATGTATCCCTTTAACCCAGGCATCTGTAATTAATGATATGGCATGATTGCCCAGCATCCCTCCCGTTTCGCCCGGCTGCGACCAGGCAGGCATCCAGCCACATTGCTGCTGCGCATCAAGCAAAGCCTCCACATACTGCCCCTGCATTTTGGGGTGCAGGATACAATTCAGCGGAAATTGCGCCCTGAAGGTATCCCAAAAGCCATTATCGGTGTACATGTAGCCATCATGTAGCTTACCGTCGTAAGGACTATAATAATAAGGCTTGCCAGTTTTATCATATTCAAAAAACTCATGCGAAAACAGGTTGGCCCTGTACAGGCACGAGTAAAATGTTTTTATTTCTTCTTCGGTACCACCCTCAACCAGTACCCGGTTAAACAGATCGTTCCAAACTTTAAAGGCCGCGTTTTTGGTATCGTCGAATGTTTTTTGATTACCCAGCTCTGCCTGCAATGTTACTTCCGCCTGCTCAGGGCTGATGTATGATGAGGCCACCTTTGCCTGTACAACCGCGCCGTTCCTGAATTTTATCCATGCGCCTACACCTTTTCCTTCGTCGCTTAATTTTTTATTGTAGATGCTATCATGCTTATTTTCCCAGGTACCGTAATCTTCAAAAGGTTTGTCAAACACTATTACGAAATAATTTTTAAAACCCTGCGGCGCCCATCGCACATTATCAACATAACCAATAATTTTATGCTCGGCGGGGATGATCTTTACCATACACATTTTGGTATAACCATCAAGCACAAGATAGGAACCGCCCTTGGGGAATGTGAAACGCAAATGCGCCCCGCGGTATGTTGGTGAAATTTCGGTAGTAATATGATTGTCAAACGTTACTTTATAATAGTTAGGCTTGCCAATTTCATTTTTGTGATCAAATGTTGATGCCCTTGCATCCTCATTCACTACCAGCTTACCCGTAACCGGCATCAGCGAAAATACGGCATAATCATTAACCCAGGGGCTGCACTGGTGCGTTTGCTGAAACCCGCGTATGGAGTGAACGAAATACTGGTATTTAAAGCCTTCGCCATCTTTATTTGTTTGCGCTGTCCAGGCGTTCATACCAAATGGCAAAGATGTAACCGGGTTTACATTGCCCCATGATATCTCGTATTTTGAGTTGGTGCCTTGCAAGGTATTTGCATATTTTACCAGGTCGGGTTGTTGGGCATAAAGGTTTGCCCCTAAAAATAATAAGGTTGCGCAGAGCAGGCTTTTTTTCATTTATAAAATCGTTTTATAAGCAGGTTTTAAAGGTAATAATATTAATTGCTAAATCGATATTTTCTGAAAGTGATAACAAGATTAATACATTCATTATTATGTGGCGGTGTTGCGTTTAAGCATCCTATGCCGCAAAATATAGATCATTCCAACCATGCCCACTACGAATTCGAGTATACTGACGACTTGCGCCTGGGTTAGCGATATGCCAAGGATATTATAGCGGATATTGATCTTGATGATCTCAATAAAGTAACGTTCAATGCCGATTAGCATAAGATAAAAGAATGACATAAACCCGGGTATATTTACTTTAGTGCGTATGGCCCACATCAAACCGAACAGCCCTATACAAATAACAGATTCGTAAAATGATGTTGGATAAACACCATGCTGCAATACGCGGCAGTATTGCCCCGTACATTCACTGATATAATCGCCGATATTTGCCACATTGTGCGGGTAATCGAACGACCACATCCAGTCGGGCACCCAATGCAGCCATTCAGGCTTAGGATGTAGGTTTGTTATTCCCCAGTCACCGTCGCCGGATAACTGGCAGCCAATACGCCCAACACCATAGGCGAGCATAATACCCGGCGCGCCCGTATCAGATACATGCGCCAGCCGCATGCCGTGCTTTACTCCAATATAAAAAAAGGTTAGCATGCCGAAGATGAACCCTCCGTAATAAGTGAAGCCATTAGGTGAGAATATAGTTCCGAGTGGATTGCTCAAAAAAACATGCCAATGTTCAGCCATATCAAACAGCTTGGCGCCGGCAAAACCGATTATTCCTGCCCAAAAAGTTATCCAAACCATTAGTTGGTAAGGATGCACTGTTTCTTCAACAACTTCCGGTTCGTGTAATAGCTCCTTTTTCCGGCTATACCATGCCCATGATGCCCATCCTACACCAAAAACCGCACCACCGATCAAACTACCATGCCAGGAAAAAATAAATGTTTTAGGATCGGTTATAAAATCATTGTAATAAAATATTAAACCCAGGATTTTAAACCCAAATATGAAGCCGACCAGGCCGTTCACAACAAGCTCCACAGGCGAAACCGGCGCCCCGACCAGTATCTTACGTTTATAGGCGAAAATCAGGCCCTGTTTTTCTTTGCGCTTAAATTCCGACACAAAAGCCAGATAAGTTAATACAAAGGACAATGCCACAAAAAAGCCAAGAGTTTCCACCGGTAGCCGTATATGCAAGTGGAACAAATAGGCGATCAGATCGGAAAGGGTTGGAAACATAAGTCTAATTTATGGTTTACCCGTATTCTATTTGCGCAAATATGCATTAAAAAAATAGCACGGCGGTTAATTGCCGTGCTATATAAAAATAATGTTTTAAGGTTATAAATATTAAAAGCCAACCATTACACCCAGGTTAACAACACGTTGGTTAATGTAAGCATCGCCAACTGTGTTTGTTGCAATTTCAGGGTCTTGCTGATACTTATCGTAATTATCCCATGTGAAAAGGTTGTAACAACTCAAGTAAGCGCTTCCGCTGCTTAAGTGGAAAGGCAAATATTTCGATGGTATGGCATACCGTATTTCCAATGTTTTTAAACGGATATAATAAGCATTAACCAACCAGTAATCCGAAGGATAAAAAGTTGGGCTGTTTACCGTTGTAGGGTCTTGAGTTAACCTCGGGAATTCAGCTGAAGCGGCATTTGCCGGGGTCCAGGCTTGCAGCATGATCGGTTGAAACTGGCTTTGAAAAGGTTCAATACCTGTACCTGTCACAATAAAGCTGTAATTAAACGATCCCTGGAACAATACACTGATAGATAATCCTTTATAAGAAGCTTGCAGATTTAAACCAAGTGTAGTATTCGGCAGGTTAGGATAACCTATGGCCCTTTCATCGTTCACATTAATATAACCATCACCGTTTAAATCTGCGTAGCGCAAATCTCCGGGTTGTATAGTTTCACCATTATCGGGAATGGCTATCGGATCAGATACCTTTTTACCGTTTACAGTTTGAGGCGAATTGTTGCCGTATTTAGCCACATAAGCTTGTTCCTGGGCAACCTGTGCAGCAGTATAATAACCCAAGAAATGATAACCGAACGGCTGGCCTATAGGGTGACCGGTTGCGGCAAGCCATGGATAGGCCGGTTGCGGCTCATCTTCATATAATATCTTGTTTTTAGCATAAGAGAAAACAAAAGTTGAGTTAAACTGAACCCTGCCGATAGATGTATGATAACCAACAGAACCGTCAATACCCTGATTTTGAGTTTTACCCAAGTTAACGGCAGGCAGGCCTACGCCCAATACTTCAGGAATTCCGGCCGGGGTGATCAACTGATCATACCGAACATTGTAAAAGTAATCTATTGTAGCGCTTAATCTATTATCTTTCAATAAGTTCATATCCAAACCTATATCGGTTTCCCTTTGGCGTTCCCATACTACACTGCTATTAGCCAGGCTATTTTCGTAAAAAGTATTATAAGGTGTTGCGGTTTGCCCGAAGTTGTACCCACCACCCTGGGTATAGTATTGGGTATAAACATACCTGTTACCTGGCGCTGCATCAGAACCTACAACACCGTATGAACCCCTGATCTTAAATAAACCGAATTCCGGAAATAAGTTTTTGAAAAAGTCTTCTTTGTTTAGATTGTAGCCAACGCTCACTGCCGGGAAGTAACCATAACGGTGCCCCGCTGCAAAACGGTCGGTTCCGTTATAGGCCGAGTTAAAATCAATCAAATACTTGCCTGCGTAATCATACCCGACTTTTAACGATATGCCCCTGTATTTGTCGGGCACGCCAACTAATAAAGGATCAAGAATTATCGCATTATTCGCAAATGTTGTAGAAGCATCCTGGTTAAACAATAATAAACCGGTAAAATGATTTACGCTGTTAAACGTTCTGTCGTAATTGGCGAACAGCTGTATATTTACGTCATTGGTATAAATATCTGTCGAACCCAGCAGGTTGTAAGTAGGGAAAACGTAACTGCCATTACTTGGGTTCAGCGTATAGGTATTGGTTACCGAATTAAAATGATATGACGGTATGTTGGCACTTGAAGGGGCATTTTCAGTAGTATACTGTTCAGTACTTGCATAGGCTATGCGGGCTGTTGCAGAAAGGCCGTCTGTAATCTTGTTCAGTTTTTGTACCGCGTTGAACAAAACGTTATAATCCGTTCTTCTTGAATTCTCATTTCCGCCCGATGCCAGCCTGGCATTCAGCGTAGGCAAATGCGAAGGGTTAAATGATGAATAAGCATAAGCGAAAGTACCATTTGGATTTAAGAAAGGTGCTGTAAACGGTGTTTCCTGTGTAAAATCATACACATTCCCGATAGCACTTTCAGCAAGCGGCTGGTTAAGATCTGAAAAACGTGTAGTAACATCCAATCGCAGGTCAAGTGTATTATTGGCTTTCAGGTCGAGGTTTGATCTGAAATCATAACGGGTGAAATAATAGTTATTATTGATCTCGCCTCGGGGATCCGGGAAATATTTAACATCTCCGTTTTGATCCAGTCCACCGCCTGATATAAAATATTTTACACGGTCTGTACCGCCAGATATATCCAGGTTAGTATTGGTTTGGTAGCTGTATTTGTTAAATATTGCATCATACCAATTTACGTCCGGGTGTCCGTATGGATCGGAGCCATTTTGAAACAGGGTTAAGTCTTGTGGAGTAAAGGTTAATGCCTTTGGATTAGGGTTTTGATAATTATCGTTGGTTTCAGCTTCATTGATCAATTGGGCGCTTTGGTACGAATCAAGGAATTTTGGTGTTACCGTATTTGATTGCAAGCCACCTTCAACACGGAAGTTGATTTTAGGCGCACCTGATTTGCCACGGCGTGTGGTTACCACCAATACACCATTTGCCCCTTTTATACCATAAACCGCAGTGGTGGAAGCGTCCTTCAAGATGGATATCGTTTCAATTTCATTCACATTAATTTGCTGCAGCTGATCGTAAGTGTATTCAATATCGTCAACTATAATCAGCGGCTCATTTCCGCTTGGGTTTAATGAGCTCTGCCCCCTGATAAAAAAGTCCGAAGCGTCTTTACCGGGCTGACCTGAACTTTGTTGAGAGAAAAAGCCCGGTAACCGGCCTGCAAGTGTATTTTGCACATTTGCGGTTGGTACCTCACGTACATCGGCCGCATTTATTGAGCTGACAGCACCGGTATTGGTTATACGGGTTGTTTTACCATAGCCTACTACTGATACTTCATCAATACCATGCGCGTTGGTGTTCATAATTATATCCACGGTAGTTTTTCCGGCAACAGATATATCCTGGGTGATATCACCTATAAACCTTACTATTATCCTATCGGTAGTACCCTTCAGAACTAAAGCAAAATTACCTTTTGAGTCGGTAACGGTTCCATTACTTGGCAATCCCTTTTCAATAATGGTAACCCCTGGTAATATACCGTCGGCATCCTTTACTGTACCTCTTATCGTTTTGGTCTGGGCATATAAAGCCACCGGAAGCGATAGTATTATTATTTGAAAGAAAAGTATTATTTTTCTCATAATTACTTGATTAATAGGTTAAATTTTAATTAATTACCATCCAGGGTTTTGTTTCATATTAGGGTTTTTCAATACCTCATCATACGGTATAGGATAGTAATACATTTTAGGTGCAATAAACTTGGTTGTAAGTACCGGCACATAGTTATATGTTAAACTTCCGTTTGAATTGGTTATAGATACGCCCATTCTTGGCTGGTTCATTACAGTTGGTGCAATTTCCCATCTGCGTATATCAAAAAATCTTTGTTCTTCAAAGGCCATCTCTATACGTCTTTCATTCTGGATAACTGCCCGCATTTGGGCCTGTGTTAAACCAGATCCGATGCCATAAGTGCCATCGCTACCTGCCTGTATGCCTGCCCGCTTACGCAATTCTTCTAAATTAGCGTATACATCAGAACCAGGAGCGCTGGTTACCTCGTTTTCCGCTTCCGCGTAATCGAGTAATATTTCAGCGTAACGGAGTATCACCCAGTCTTCATCATGGTTTTGATAACTGCTGGTATATTCCTGCGGGCCCATAAATTTTCTCAGATAATAGCCGGTTACTGTCTGCTGCTGCCCATTATTCGGTGCATTGATTCCACCTTGATAAGATTGTATGGTTGTATTTAACCAGGGGGCGCCATTAACCAATACCGTATAGGAAAGCCTTGGGTCGCGGTTAGCATATGGATTGTTCGGATCGTAACCGGAAGCGGCATCGGTTATAGGCAGCCCGTTGATCATTGGGAAGGCATTTACCAGGTCTTGTGTTGGGCTGGTATTACCGTCACCTAACTGAGAACCGAATCCGGGGGGGCCATTTAGCGTTTCAACACTATGGCCATCATCAACCGTTTTTATAAACATCACTTCCGGGTCATTGTATGTTGTAAAAACATTCTTAAAAGATGTAAGATCAAGTGAGTAAGTCCCGAGGTTCATAACGTCTTTAGCGGCAGATGCGGCAAGCGCCCAGCGGGAAGCTGAATAACCAACATAACCAAGCAGCGGATTAGTATTTGAACTGTTATTATATAAGGGGCTGGCCGCATACAATAATACTTTTGCTTTTAGCGCTAAAGCCGCACCTTTTGTAACGCGATAATTATCCTGCGCCGGGTTAGCCAGCGGTACGGTAAGCAAACTATCTTTTATGGCATCCAGTTCATTTACGATATAGGTAATACAGTCGGCAAAATTACTTCGCGGCAATAAAACGTTATCATTAATGTTATAAACGGTATTTCCTAACAGCGGAACACCACCCCAGCGTTTTACCAGTTCGAAGTAGTAATAAGCCCTTAAAAAGCGGGCCTCACTTTGCCAAATCCACCTGGTAGAAACGCCATTGGTTGAGCCTTTAACCGGCACCACACCAATATTATTAGTAAACTCAGTTGCAAACCTGATCCCTGACCAGTAATTATAAGTATTGTAACTATTTGTACCCGTCCAGTAATTTTCACTTGTAGGGAAACTAACAGCGCTGTAGCCTCCCGTTGAAAGAATGGTTACATCCCTGCCTGTTGCCGAAGACACTGCATCATCGGCTGCCGCATCAATATAATCGTTATCTACACGGTTATGACCGCTCTTAAGTACTGTATAAACATACAGCAAATAGGCTTGTGCGTTAGTACCGGCTGAGTCGCGCGGGTCAAACACATAATTTATACTTATATTATTAACAGGGAAGATTTCGGCTTTTTTACAAGCTGTCATCAGCGTTGCTAATCCAATCGCTATCAATACTATGCTTTTATAACTTTTCATAATGTCTTACTTAATATAATACTCAAATATTAAAGTTTAATATTCAGGCCCAATGTCATTACTCTCTGGATCGGATAACTATCCGGTGATACTTCCGGATCTTGCCCGCCATATCCTGCCAGCGTAAACAGGTTTTCCCCGTCGGCAAATATTCTTATACTCGATATTTTCAATTTATTGCTCCAGGCTGATGGCAGGGTATAGCCTATTTCGGCATTTTTTACTCTGATATAATCGCCTGACCGTAGCCAGAAACTAGAGTTCAACTCATTGTAACCATTGAGCACCACATTCTGAAATGATAACTCCGGTAACTGGGCAGTCGTAGCGGTTTCAGGCGTCCATCTTGCTGTTGCAACATTGTATGCCTGCCCTTGCGGTGGCCCCCCAAGCCCATTCAAGCCGGTAAATGAATCAGTAGTGGCATTTTGTATATTAACCTGGCGGTTAAATACACCCTGCAGTATTACACTAAAGCTAAAACCGTTGTAGTTAAATCCAATTGTACCGCCATAAAATACCAGTGGTTTTAAACCACCGATCGGCCTTTCGTCAAATTGGTCTATCACGCCATCGCCATTCAGGTCTTCTATTTTAATATCGCCTGGCCTTGGTTGGTAGCCGTTATAGCTTGGGGCGGCAGCTGCCTGTGCTGCAGTTTGGTAAAATCCGTCAGCCACATATCCAAATACCGCGGTAACAGGTAAGCCGGTATGGCGCATCCACGGGTACAATGGCGTTTCTTCGTCGCTATAAATATCCTTGGAAGCTTGTGTGGAAATATTGCCGGTAATGAAGTAATTGAAATTATCAACATTGTCTTTGTAAGTTGCTGAAAGCTCAAATCCTGAGTATGAGGTTATCCCGATGTTTTCATAAGGGTAAGGCATCCCCAATAAAGCTACATCCGCGCCCCTTATTTGTACCAGGTCATAATAACGGTTATAGTAATAATCAGCGGTGATGGCTAAGTGGTCTTTAAATAAAGATATATCAGTACCTATATCTGTTTTGTTCGCGCTTTCCCAGGTCAAAAATGGGTTAGCAATGGCGTTATCATAATATTCTACCCCGTGAAACTCATTGGTACCAGTGTTATAGCTATAAAAATAGCTGCCGCCACTATAAGTTTGCACATAGCCATAATAGGAGTACAAGTCGATATTGTTATTGCCGGTTTTGCCATAGGTTGCACGCCATTTCCATGAGCTGATCCAATCTGCATTATCTTTTATAAAATCCTCTTTTCCCATTTGCCAGCCGAGTCCGCCTGCGTAAAAGAAACCATTTTGATGGCCTGGCGTATAGCGGTTGTAACCGCTGTAATTTATAGTTCCCTCGGCAAAATATTTGCCGGCGTAATTGTATGAAACCTGCAACGCGCGGTTAGTTGTTACCGCAGACAGGTCAAAGTTACTTACCAGCGACTGGGTATTATACATCAACAGCGCATTTATACTGCTTTTACCAAATTGCCTGTCGTAATTTAATGAAGCCTGGCCAAATGACTGACGGTCAGTCAGTACAGTGGTAAAGCTATTGCTTTGAGGTATGGTGGCGCCTAAAGCAGTATAACTGCTATCAGAAGTATTATAATTGTAGGTTGGGTTTGTAAGGCTGCGGTTTAGTGCATTTTCTGATTGGTAAGAAAGGTTACCTTTTAATGACAGTGTTAAGCCCTTTGTTATGCTATTAAGATTATAATTCAAATCAAGGTTGGCCAATATGTCATTAGTGTTATCCTGGATATAACCTGAATACTCTGTCATGGCCAACAGGTTATTTTGAAGTGCGGAGCCAAGCGTTGATGCACCAAAAGTTCCGTTTGGATTATATACCGGATACGCATTATTCGGCGTACTGTACAACGCGTTCAAAATATTGCTGCTACCGGCGCCGGGTTCAGTAGTTTGTTGTACCCTGCCGAACAACTGTAAATTAACGCTCAGGTTCTTGTTTACCTGAACCTGGACATCAGAATTAACGATATACCTTAACAGGTTGTCGTTGGTGGAAGCAGAGGCTCCAGGTGCCTCGTTGAATATTCCTTCCTGATCATAATAACTTAGGCCAATGGTGTACTTTGCAATATCAGTACCGCCGCTAACATTCAGCCTGTCAGTAGTTATTGGTGAGTTTTTACGCAAAATAGTGTTAAACCAATTCACATCAGGATGGCCATACGGATCGGTGTGATTTTTATAAGCATTAAAATCAGCAGCAGTATAATAAATACTCTTACCATCGTTTTGTGATGCTTCGTTATAAAGGTATGCCCATTGGTAAGCAGGCAGCGGCGTAGGCAGGCCTAACGGTTGTTGTATACCGGTTTCTGTAGTAAATGAAATAACTGTACGGCCGGCCTTTGCTTTTTTGGTGGTTACCAGTAAAACACCGCTTGAACTGTTTATACCTAACAGCATAGTGGATAAGGCGTCTTTTAATACAGATATCGATTCAATACTTTCGGGGTCAATAGATGATATATCGCGTTGTACGCCGTCAATGATCGTTACCGGTGTTTGTCCGCGCAGGTTTAATGATATTTCTGTATTATCATTCGAGCGGTTATTTTGTGAGCTTCCCTGTACAATATTAGATCCATAATCATCTATATATAAAGCAGTAGTTCCAAACGATGTAAACCCGCTCGACTGGCTGGTGTACAAACCCGGCAGCTGGCCTGGTAATGCATAAACATATAAAGACGCCGGGGTTGTAGTAAGCTGATCTGTATATACAGTTGATATAGCACCGAGTACACTCTCCGTACTTTGTGTGCCGTATAAAACGTCAATTTGATCGGGAGATTTCAAATAAGATTCTGTTAACCTTACGGTTAAGCTCTTATTATCGTCTACAGCTATATCCTTGGCGTAATAATTAAGCGCGCTGAATAACAATGTGCTACCTGTTTTGGCTTTTATTTCAAAGTGACCGTTTTCGTCAGTCAGTACAAAATTTTTATCGCCTTTAACAGATACTTTAACACCTTTTATCCCTTTTACATATTGGTCAATTACGGTGCCTGTAATCAGATCAGGGTCTTTACCTGTCTGTTTTACAGTTGTATCGCGCATAGCGGCGTAACTGGTTTTCGCCAGTAATAGCATCAGTATGATGATTCCCGTAAAGCATTTTTTTGAGTAGCAATTGAGCATAGAATCAGATTTAAATTGTTGTTGAAAATAAAATCATAACTGCAAAACCCTAACTGTTTAATTAAATGACACAGATGTATCCGGCATCATGAATTAAAAAGTACATGTTTGTTTATATATTTATAATAAAATGTATATCTAATTACAAGTAAACTTATAAGTAAAAGGTGTTGTAGTGCTGCCGCCGTACCCCACTCTTTTGGTACCTGTTTGGTCGGTAACATAATATACCAGTTTTGTAAGCGTTTGCGTACTTGTTAAGTTAAAAAAGGATCGCGGCCAAAATGTTAAAGCGAATAATCCGCTGTTTGATGTTGTTTGTACCAGCTGCGTTTTTTCAGCTTGCACACAAAAATTGGTTAAAGCCGTACCATCGCTTAGGTAAGCCGAATCAACACACAAATACAAGTTGGTATTTCCCTTTAACATTGTGTTTGTATCCAGTTTATTATTATAGGTAAGTGATATAAATTCATTATCTAATGATTTTGGCGGGTTAATCGAAGCAAGCTGAAGGTTGCAATAGTCATGCAGATCGCCATCCGTACCGGTTTGCACCAGGCAAGGCCCACTGTTTAAACTATAATCATGACCGTTACCCCAATAAGCATCATCGCTAATACCATCAGAGCTTTCACAAGTAACATATTCAGGGAAATACGATGTATTGTTACCATCGGCGCCAACTGTAAGTTTTATATTGATTTGCCCGGTAATAGTGATACCATTGGCTATACTGATGGGCTGCGCTGATTCATATACCACCCATTGCACATCATTAACCAAATTTTTACCTATACCGAATTTAGCCGCGCAGGCTGCAGGCCAGGTTAATGTATTTCCACTTGCCGGTTCCAAAGCGTTGGCTGGCATTAATTTCATGCTTCCGTTTCCTAATGTACTGGTATAAGTTACTGTCATATTTTGTGCCGCGGCCCAGCCTGTAGGCGCCAAAAAACAAAAAACATAATTTGCTACTAACGGGCCGCCGTCAATTTGCGTGCTGATACTATCATTTAAAGTTATGGGTACAACCTGCTTGGCTATTGCTGTTGTAGGCTGAACAACACTTGTAACTGATACCAAACAGCAAGTAATTGAAATAGCTAAAATGACAAGGGCGCATATTTTCCATAATGTGTTGCCTTTAATATTTATCTTCGATTTCATATCTTTATTATTAATAATAACTAATTAACCTTCTCAAGTGAATAAGAGTACGTGTTTTGCGGGCAACCGGGGGCAAATACCAATGTTAATACCCGCACGCCGCCTACTACAGGATAAGTAAACGACGTAGAAGCCGGTGTTGTTGACCCCGTAGCGGAAAAAGTGATCTGGAAAGGATATTGCGGATTGTCCAATGAATAGGTGCCACTTTGGCTTACAATAAATGGCAGTGGATTAGTAACGGTATATTTACCTCCGCTAAAATTGATCCGGAATTTGCTGAAGCTATATATATTGGAATCAACCAGCGCGGTAAGGTCAGACCCGTTACGCGTAGCTTTTATAATTTTCCAGCTTCCTGAAATATCCTTTACCGGCTCACTTATTGGGTTTATCTTATCGGTTTTGCATGATGCCCAGATAATTAAAGACAGCGCAACAAAAAATAAGCATTTTAACTTACCTAATTTATTAAGCTTTTTCATAATTCTATATTTTAATATTGTTAATAACCTGGGTTTTGTACCAAACCAGAACCCTTACCAATTTCTGCTTGCGGGAAAGGCCACAAATACATTTTAGTTGTAAAAGTGTGTTTTCTAACAGCAAATGGTTTGTAGGCAACACTTGTCCCTGTTCTGTCGATTTCCATGCCCTCACCTTCTATATTTTCGGTCTGGTCGGCTATCAGCCAACGCCTTACGTCAAAGAAACGCTGTCCTTCATAAGCAAGCTCGATCTGGCGTTCAGTTTGTATCGCAACCCTCATTTGAGTCTGGCTTAAACCAGCCCCAATCCCGTAAGTACCGTCTGTTCCCGGCGATATTCCGGCGCGTTTGCGAAGTGTTTCCAGCGCCTGGTAAACATCAGCGGTTGGCCCGCCTGATTCATTGGCTGCCTCGGCATAATTCAAAAGTATTTCTGCAAAGCGCATCAAGGGCAAACAAGTATATGCAGGGGCCTGCACTGCTGCAGCCACAGAATTCGGATCAACCATTTTATTATTATAATATCCTGTAGGTGTACCCTGGTAAACAGCGTCGGTACCGCCTACTAAAACACCATTAACATTAGTGAGATAAATATTTACAGGAGAATAACCATTTATGGCACCTGTAGGTGTACGGTTACCCATCAGGCATTGATCATATAAAATTGATGCTTTTAACCTTGAATCGCGACCAGCGTATGGATTAGTAGGGTCATAACCCGAAGTTGGATCTGTTATAGCTTTGCCATTTTGCATAGGAAAAGCATCAATCATCCCCTGGTAAGGAAATGCTCCGTTTCCGCCATCACGGGATGGTGGATTGAACAAATCTTCAAGATAATTATTACCACTCCCCAACATTAGCTGAAAAATGTATTCGTTATTATACCGCAGCGTAAACAGGTACTGAAAAGCGCTTTCTTCGCCATATTCGGCCAGGAACATACTATCAGTTGATAACTGGTAAGCCCCAAGATTTATAACGGCATTCGCGGCATTTTTTGCCAGTGTCCAGCGGGTGGCATCGTAAGTTGGATATTTTATATAGGATTGCAGTGTGGCATTACCTGTTAAACTGGCAGGAGATGCATTACCGTTTTGCCCAAAGCTGCTTGGGTTGCTATTATTATATAAAGGACTGGCAGCATATAAAAGCACCCTGGATATCAGCGCCAAACACGACCCTTTTGAAGCGCGGCCGTAACCGAGCCCTGATTGTGAGGCCGGAAGTATGGTGGCGGCGGAATCACATTCCGACACTATATAATTTACAAGGTTTGCAAAAGTGGCGCGTTTTTCAGAAATAACGTCGGTGTAATTATACAACGTATCGCCAACAAGTGGTACACCACCATAGTGCTGAAGTAAAATAGAATAATACCAGGCCCTCAAAAACCTGGCCTCGGCTTTCATTTGTATTTTGTTAGCAGCTTGAAGAGGTACTACCGGTAAATTTTTAAGCAACTGGTTTACAGCACGTATTTGCGTATAGCAAGTTTTAAAGGCATCGTCAGTAACGTTTCCGCCATTTACAGAGCCGATAGCGAAAGCCAGGGCTGTGGTAGAGAAAGTATGCGATATTTCGGATTCATCGCACGCAGCATCTAAACCGCCGCAGGTAATATTTGTTCCGGATGCATTGGTATAGTAAAATCTTCCCGGACTGGTGCTAAAACCAACGTTGCTATAAATATTCGCCAAAAAACCCACCGCGTTAGCGCTATCATTAAATATGGTTGTTTGCGAAAGATTTGTAGTGCTGGTTGCCGTGAAAAATCCTTCCTTTTTACATGATGATACCATGAAGGTCATGGCAAAAGAAAAGAACGTTAAGGCAATAATAGGAAAGTAAATTTTCTTCATATAAAATTGTTTAAAATATAATAAGCATACACTATCAAATCTAATTACGCAAACTATAATCTGCGGCAAAAAAAAGCGATTTAAAGCAATAAATTATACTGTGCTCAACTTGTACTGGTGTATATAATAAATTATAATATTAAAATTGGTTTATAATACTGGTGAAGTATTAGAATGCTAATGTAAAACTAAAAATCGGTTTAGCAAATTTTTTTTTCATTTTTTTTTATTTATTAAAATAACTATCTTTTATAATAAAAATTGCCATTGTAGTGCCCTTTAACAGCAAAATTTACAACAATGTATAGATGTATATACATCTTACATAATTTGTATATTTTCAGTACCAAACATTTTTTTTGTAAAAAAACATCAATCATTTGGCCTTATTAAAAAAACGACTAAAAAAAAGCACTTGATAATTGATGGAATTGCCCCAATATTCCCACGTATGCCCACCCGGGCGGACGGTAAAATCATGGGGTATATTTCTTTCCAATAATTTCTCGTGAAGGTTTTTATTTACCTGGTAAAAAAAATCGCTGCTGCCGCAATCAAAAGTAATTGCCAGCCTGTCGGGCGTTAGCAAATAAGTAAGATTGATAACACTGTTTGCTTCCCACCTTTCGGGATATTTGCTATACTCGCCAAGCCTTTTGGCAATGTCCCAGTTATCCGGAAACGGGCGCAGGTCAACCCCGCCGCTCATGCTGCCGCAGGCGCCATAAACATCCTGGTGCCTGAAGGCCAGGTATAACGCACCGTGACCGCCCATGCTTAAGCCGGTAATGGCGCGGCCCGAACGGTCTTTTATAGTTGAATAATGACTATCAATATAAGTAACCAGCTCCGACGAAACGTATGTTTCATATTTATAGGTTGAATCAACCGGGCTGTCGAAATACCAGCTGCTTACATTTCCGTCGGGGCATACAATTATAATATCATACTGATTGGCCAAACGCTTTATAGTTTGCTTATCCGGCGGATTGCTTACCCAATCGGAATATTTACCGCCCGCCCCATGCAATAGATATATTACCGGGAATTTTTTGTTTGCCGAATAATCGTTGGGTTTAACCACCACGGCTTTTATGTTTTTATGCATGGCAGCGCTGTAAGTAAGCGCCGTATCCACTATTGCCGCATGGCAAAATGCATTAAACCCAAGAATCAGGATAACATGGATAATAAAAAGTTTTCTTAGCATTATCAAAAGTTTATAATTTATTTAAAAAAATCCCGGCAGTTGGTTATGTTTAATTAAAAAACTGCCGGGATCCCAATCATTTATTTTGTTCAACAATTCTCCGGCAAATTAATGGGGGAGTAATGATAGTTGACTAATATTATATACACCCTGCGCAACCGGTATCCCATCTATTGATTCAGGATTAGTTGAAGCCGGAATCGACAATGGCGCCCCACCACTACCTATATATAAAGAACCTACATAAAGACTTGAATAACCGGCAGCAAATGTACCACTCGCATAACTGGTAGATATACTTATGTTTTGCGGGCAATCCACAAGGGTAACAGTTTCATTTGTGGAATCATAAAGGCCAATGTATAAAGTTACACCATAATAGCCGTCATCTTCGCTAACCGCATCGAATAAAATAATATAACTGAGGTCATCGATCTTTTTTAGTTTATTAAGTTTATTTGATGATGATTTTATCATATTAGGCATAGTTTTTACGGGTAATGTCCCGGCGTAAACTGATGTAGTAATTGAGAGCAAAATGATCAGTCCCAATAAAAGTTTAAGGTTTTTTTTCATTGTTTTAGGTTTTTTGATGATTAAATTGATATATTATAGATAATAAATAATTGGCCTATAAATATTATTAAATGAACAATCTCCCAATGCCTTAAACCCTGATTGGAATAAGCTTAATTGACTAATACCAACTCTACTTTATGCACCTTAGGTTTATTGGCGGCGTAAATCTCATTAACCAAGGCATCCATCTCACCTTGCCATGCATCGCGTATTACTTTATGTTGTGCTTTTATATAATTATCACGGTTACCGTTTACAAAAGGATTATGTTTAGACTCCTTGTTTACCGTATCCATCGCAGCCTTGTTGTCGGCATATAAAAGTTTTTTTTGATTTAACAGGTCAAACTCCACGTAAGCATAATTTCTCAGCCTGCGCTCAATATCCCATCGTTCATCGTTCATCAGCATAATAGCTAAAGACTGCTGGTATTCAGGCGCATAGGTTTGCTCGGCAAGGTTAATACCTGCTTCAATATCTTTTGAACTCCACTGCCCTATCTCCTGCCCGTCCATTATCAATTTATAAGTACCGCTTTTTAAACCTTTAACTGAAAGCATTTCCCTGTCAAACTCTTTCATAAAAGGCACATATTGTAATCCTTCCGACTGGCGGTTATGTTGACCCCAGCCACCTTTAAAAGCCACGGTATCAAAAGGATAAGGAAGCGAATTAGCAAGATAATCGAAAGAAATATTGTCATCAGCGCCCGATACGTTGCTGATGGTGCAGTTTACAGATTTGCTTACTGCTTTGCTTTTTGCATTAACCGCGAAATCGGCAACCGGTTTATCAGCCATCCCCTGCGCTTTCAGGAACAGGTATGCCATTACCATGTGGCCTGCATAATCCGGGTGAATACGGTCATATGGTGTAAGGCTGAAGTTAGTATCAGTTTTTTGCCATTCCTGGTTGATCTTGATCATTGGGTGGTTGAAATCAACATACGGCCAGCCGTTTTTCTTAGCGGTTGCCTGCTGGAAATCGATCAATCTTGCAAAAGCCGAGAATTTGCCCGCATAAAAACGGTTTTTGTTGCTGGTTGTGGTTGAATCATATGGCGAACCGAGTATAAATATCTTTTTAATTTCAGGATGCTGTTTCAGTTTAGCATCGAATACCATATAACGTGCTTCGGCAGTATCTACCGACCATTTTGCATAGTTTGTCTTAGCATCAGGCTTGTACCATTCAAAATAACCGGTATCGTTCATGCCCCAGGTAAGGGTCATCACGGTTGGTTTTTTAGTGAGTACTTCAGCTTCAAAACGATCGCTCATTTGTTTTACATTATCGCCGCCAATGCCTACGTTAAAACAGGTAATGCGCATATTTGGATAATGTGTCATATAATAAAGCCATATATAAGAATGATAATGCCCACCATCCGTAATGCTGTTGCCTACAAAAGCAACCCTGTCGCCGGCATGAAAAGCAGGGATGGTTTGCGCGTTAACCTTTGCACCTAAACCCGTGCAAAGCGCCAGGGCAATCAATAATTTTTTCTTAACGTTCATGTTTTATTGTTGTAATCTTATTTATTCGTGTTTATTCAATTTAATCCCCAGCTTTTATTCGGTTGCGGCCCCATCGTTAATTCCAGCGTACCACCTGCTGTAATAGCTGCATAATCTATATGGCATTTGTTATAAGGTTTGCCATTCAGCTTAGCGCTTTGTATGTAAATGTTTTTGTCGGAATTATTATGGGCGATGATGCTGAAGGTTTTGCCTTTGGCATATTTTGGATCGAGCTTAAAAGTTATGCTGGTAAATACCGGGCTGGTAATTTCCTGCCGGGTATCGCCTGGGCAAACCGGGTGGATACCGCTTGCGGCCAAAACATACCATGCCGACATCTGCCCTACATCCTCGTTACCGCATAAACCCTCTACTGTATTATGGTAGGCCCGGCGACAAACAGCCCGCGACCATTTTTGCGTTAGCCACGGCGCACCTAACCTGTTAAACAAAAATGGCACATGATGAACCGGTTCGTTAGAGTGGTTGAAATAATCGTTCCACATCATATTTTCGGGTGTTTTTTCAAACAGGTTTTCCAGGTCGGCAATAACTTTAGCATTACCGCCCATTAATTTTACCATGCCCGGTACATCCTGCGGCACAAACCATCCCTGCTGGTACAGGTTACTTTCGATACAGCCGTACCATTGCTTGATCCTGCCCGAATCGGGCCATGCGAGCCAATTGCCATCCTTATCTTTTGGACGGAACCAACCTTTTTCAGGGTCGAATATATTTTTAAAGTCCTCTCCCCTTGCTGCATATTTTGCGGCATCGGCAGTTTTACCCATTGATTTTGCCATTCGTGATACACACCAATCGGCATAAGCATATTCCAACGTGTAGGATACACTTAATGGCTCGGGCGTATAGCCCTTATCGCCATTACCAAATTTCTCAACCGAGTTTACTGATAATTGGTATGCCTTGGGCACATCAAAATTACGGATGCCTTTTTCATAAGCATCGGCAATAACCGAAACTGCCGGGTTGCCTATCATACACCCGCTATAAGAGTTAAGCATTTCCCAACGCTCCAGATAATTTTTATTTTTTTCATCAGCCAGCGTAACCAGCGAATTGATAAGATCATTTACCAGCGATGGGTTTACAATAGTTTGCAAAGGCATCTGGCTGCGGAAAACATCCCAACCGCTGAATATGGTACGCTTGGTAAAATTTGCAGAGCGGTGCGCTTTGCCATCGCCACCGGGATAGTTACCGTCAACATCCTGTATAATGCGCGGGTCTATCATGGTATGGTACATGGCGGTGTAGAATACCGTTTTTTGCTCCTTTGATCCGCCGGTTATTTTCACTTTAGCCAGTGCGTTATTCCATAAAGCTTTTGCTTTGGCGTGAACGCCATCAAAATCCCAGCCTGTAATTTCTGTTTGCAGGTTATTTTTTGCGCCATTTATGCTGATAAATGATATGCCAGCTTTAAGCAATACCTGCTCATTGGGTTTTGTGGCAAATTCTGTATAAAAACCTAAATGTTTTCCTTCTTTTTCGCCTGCGCCCTTTAACACTGTTGCATGGGCAATAGCATTTTGGTATTTATCGCTTTCAACATCTTCGCGTTTGCGGCCCCAGCTATCGGGGATATCTGCGCTCCAGATACCATAGTCTTTAAGCGGTTTGCTAAATTCAGCATAAAAATAAACGGTATAATCGGCATGGCCGTCGCCATCGCCCCAGCCCCCGCCATCAGGCGTGCATTTCATCCAGCCTTCGATGGTATGGTCATTAACCACCTTAACATATTGCGATGTTGAGGTGCCGCCCACCCTGCGCGCCAGGTCTATTTGTATGCGCGATTGTTTATTTTGAGGGAAAGTAAAACGTAATATACCACTATGTGGCGCAGCCGTTGCCTCTGCTTTAATATGATCATCGGTAAGTAAAGCTGAGTAATAGCCCGCAGATGCTTTTTCGCTGCTTTTTAAGTACTGCGAGCGATAGCCTGTTTTTTCCTTATCGGTAACACGGCCCGAACTTGTATATAATTTACCGGTTGTTGGCATCACCAAAAAATTGCCCAGATCGCCATACCAGCCCACGCCGCTCATCTGTGTAAAGGCAAAACCTTCAATGCTGGTATGCTCATAACTGTAACCCGAGCCGTTATCGCCGCCGGTAATGGTATTGGGGCTCAATTGCACCATGCCATAAGGTGTAGCCGCTCCCGGAAAGGTTTTGCCCAGGCCATGATAAATGCCCGCATCGGCCGCGCTGGTGCTGGCACCGATAAACGGGTTTATATAATCGGCAGCAGTTATTTGCTGGGCATTAGCCTGTATGAATGTACAGCTAACTAAAAAAGCAAAAATTACTGCTGATTTTTTAACGATCATGTGCTGGTATTGGATTAATGATTTTATTAATTGGTTTATTAGAAACATCAATTATAAGTAAAAAATTCGATTTAGCAACTTTTATTTATTATATTCTTAATTTGTGTAATAATGTCCTATTCAGCCTTAACTGCATTGTATAATTTAATGGTGCGGATGCCGAAACGTGGTATAGCTAAATTTACAGATACCTTGCCCGGTGCATCCTTTTGTAAAACAAGGCTTTGACGCTTTTTACCATCCAGCTCAACCAATTCCGCTTTATCAGCGCTGCCATCAAAGGTTAGTTTTTTTGCCCCGGCGCTGCCTTCAGCATTAAAAACACGGATGGTCAGATCCTTATCATCTGCGTTCATGGCGGTTATATCATAGCCGGTGCCGTCAACATTCATCATTGATCTGTACCTGTCATTTGCGTTTGATGCAGCGTCTGATACTTTAACTATTAAAGGCTCGTTCCATTTGGTGCCTTCCGTCCATATACCGCTTTTATCCCATTTGCCCGCGTGCGGCACAAGTGCGTAATGCACATTGGTTGGGCCGGTTATGCTATAATTTCTCCCCCATAAGCCAACACCCGAATAGGCAAGCGTAAGGCCCAGTGGAAAATCTTCGCCATGCGTATAATTTCCGGTATGATCTGTTAGCAGGGCCATACCATAGTTATTATCGGCGTCGGTAACATCAACCCAGTTTAAAATAATGTTGTTTTTTATGCTATCCCACGAAGTGAAAAAAGTGTTCTTCAACCTGCTTTCCAGCACATCAAAGGGCGCATTTTTATATACCCTTTGTGATTTAAGGTTAAGGGGGAACATTGCCAGCAGCTTTTGCTTATCGTTATAAAATGCTTTATGATAGGTTGTAGCCTTATAAGTGCCCGGTACGGTGTACTCTCCTATGCCGGGGTTGCCCTTCCAGTCGATTTTTACCTGCAGATCTATGCGGCGCTGGCCTTTTGTTAGGGTGAGCCATTGGGTAAACGGACTGCCATCAACAGTACCTTGTATTTGTAGTTTTACGCGCTCGGTGCCTTGTTCAAGCACGCTTATTTTGGCGGTGTTGTCCGCGCTTGAATGGAAACCACCATCGTTATAAAAGTTACCGCGTAGTTCATTAAAGCTTCGTGCGTTAGCCTGGTCAACAAACTCCTTATTATTTAAGGTTTTGGCGATAAGGCTTTTTATAGCGCCGCCTTTTTTAGGGTCGAGGATAATAACGTACAAATCGCTTTCTATACGATAATCGCCATTATTTAAAACAGTAACCGCCATGCTTTTTAATACCGGCGCTATTTGCAGTTTAAGCTGATAGGTATTATAGCCCATGGATGGCACATCGGCATTAAAAATAATTTGCGGCCCAGCCGATGCAGAGTCCCTCACTATTTGCGAAGCGATGGGCCGGCCAACGCTATTTAAAACCCCTACGCTTTTGCCCCGCCATTCTTTGGGGATATCAACCGATACCACTTCATTCCGTTTAACACCCAAAGTATTGTAAACCCGGATGAACTTACTACCGCTTACGCTTGTGGCCTTTGATAATTGGTTTGTGCCCTGCGTGATCACACTATCGGCAATGCGGTTGGTTGCACCCGTCCACTTTACTACTTTATCGGCCCAGGTATTACCAAACCTGCCGTTATAAGGCACTATCCAGCAATCGTGGTGCTGCGATAACATCACTGTGCGCCATGCGGTATCAAAAGCGGCCTGCGGATAGGCCGCCCCTGTATAAATTTTAGCCATTGCCGCCAGTTTTTCGGCACTGATGACCTTATTTTCTGATACCCTTACTTCCTGCGCTATATGCTGTAATATCTGCGAACCCCAAACCAGGCTTACCAATACATCTTCCTGGGTAAATTTCCAGTTATCGGTTGGGTTTTTTATGGCGATGTTTTCAAAGTAATTGGCCCAGGTAGTGTATACTGTTGGTTGATAGGCTTTGCTGCCATCGCGCAGTACCGGCCCCCATTTCCATCCGGCATCCTGTATGGTCATGCCTATAGGGTGTTTTATCCCTGCAGCAAAACAGGCCTTTATATAGGCGGGCGAGTTACCCGAGGCGATAGTTTGCCATGTGGAACCCGGCTGCAAAGCCTCAACCGCATAACGCGGCGAAGCGATGATGCTGGTGCCATCGGGGCCTATCCAGTTAACCAGTTCACCGCCATAGGCGCTGGTATAACCGCCCCAGCAGGTGTTGGGGTTTTTTAATGATGCGTATTTAAATCCGTATGAGCTTAGTATTTCGGGCAGGGCGCTGGTAAAACATGGCTCCTCTGACGAATAGGCCGGGAACACGGCCGTAGGGAAATGCCGCCTAACCATTTTCATACCATAATAAAACTGCCGTATCATGCTTTCGCCCTCAATATCAAACAAATAACTCTGTGCGTAATCAGGGTTTACGTATTCCATACGGGCGGTGCTTACGTCCTGATCGGCAAACAATGCCCTGAAATCATTATAAGCGGCGGAATCCCTTACTTTGGCAACATCCCATGTTTCGGGCTCCAGTTCAAGGTTTATGCGCCAATTAGGATGGCTTTTTAGCTGGTCGGCCATAAAGCGTGTGTTCCAATCAGGATAATGCCCCCATATACCGCCATGAAAACCATCAATAAAATAAGCGGTTTGGCCATAGGCTGTATTTATAAAACCTGCTGTTGATAAAAAGGCAATTAAAAATATCCTGCAAAAAAACGACCCGGGTTTTTGTATGGTTTTAATCATTTATCAGGGTTTATAAATATTAATTGGTTATTAGCGCACCCTTAAGAAATAAGGCCACTCTAATTCAAGGGGTAAAAATATAAAACGATTTAGCAAAAACAATATTTAGCATACAATAATTTCAATCCTCTTCTTTTTGTTACAAACCAATAAGCGAAAACGGTATCCTCACACCTTTAGGCCGGTAATCGTTCGGATCTTCGGAACCATCAGGGTTTGAGCATGGGGTAAGGCAGTTTGCGCCCGTACCATCGTTCTTGCTATAAAAATTCACGCAATAATCCACCAGCAACTCATTGTGTCCATTATTAAATTCGGCATGAATAGTTGGGTTATAAAATACAGGCGCATGCCCCTGCTTATAATCAGGCAGTGTGTAAACGGTTTGTTTATTGGTAAACGGCCCGGTTGGGCTGGTGCTTACCGATGAGTACATATTTCTTGAAGTTTCATCGCAGCTAAAGCCAAAATCCATTGCTATCAGCACATACTTTCCGTTTGCATAGCCAACAGTGTTATTATTTACCGGGCCGTTGGCCACTACCGCTGCCTGTGCAGTAGTTGGACTTGCAGCCCATGTGCTACCGTCCCAAAACGTCCAACTGGCCGGGCTGCCTTCGGCGAAACGTGCTACATATATATTTGAACCCAAAAAGCCTCCCGAGCCATAAACATATACATAGCCATCGCCCGGTTTTACCATGCCTATAGAATAGGTAATGTTTGTTTGACCGCTCATACCCGGTACGGTTATTAATGGTACCAATGCTATGGTATTGCCGGTGCCCTCGGTAATATCGCCCAGGTATTGGTTGATGGTGGTAAGCGTGCCGGCTATTACCTCGATGTTATGCACATACACATGATTGCCAACTTCTATACCCGCGCCCGGCCATAACAGGTTATTGGTGTTTTGGTCGTGAAAGATCTGCGGGCCATCGGGCGAGGTTATATTATTGGTTTGTGTAGGATCCCAGCTATGGGTGGCAGGCTGTATAAGGGCTGAGTTGTGATAGGTGAAGAATAGCCCGCAGCTAAATTCGTTACTGCCGTTCACCTGGCTATAAAAGGTATCGTTGGTTACCCATAGCACGCTGCCATTGTTCGCACCTGAGGTAAGCGGCACCGAAGCACCGCCATCAAAGGCGTCAGACCCGATCGTACGCTGAAAGAAGCCCACCACGGCATCATCGCGGTAACTATCGGGAGCAATTGCATTTAATACCCATTGCTGGCTGGTAGCGGCCGTATAAGCCTCCTGCGTAATGGGCGTACCGCTTGTTGTAGATGCACCATGATTAGTAATTGCAAGGCCATTAGCTATATTAATGATCTTATAATTACCGGTACCGGCAGTAGTTATGCTCCATAATTGCCTGTTGTCGCCACTGGCCCTGTACTGGTCGAGCGTGGTGCCTGCTACGGTGCTGCCTTGCGGTACATCAAGGTATTTGCCGCTATTCAGGTTCATGATGGTAAAATAACCGCTGGCTTGTTTGCTGATGATCCATTTTTGCCACCTGTCTGTTGCTCCTGTTGTATTTACTGATGCCTGCGCCTGGTCGAGCGCTGTGCCATCCTGCAATTTGGTACCCTGGGTGTTTGTACCCGACACTTCGATAAAATTGCCGCCATTTACACATGAAATGGTATAGGTATTATAAGCAGCAGTCAACTGAGGTGAAGAAGTGGGAACAGAATCAACAGGTTTTTTTGTTGGCGGCGTTGTTGTTGCCGTTCCGGTTCCTTTTTTACTACAGCCCGCTATAAACATTAATATAAAAGCAGATAAATAAAGTAATGGTTTGGGATTCATAACTTGGGTTTTAAGTATTCTTAGGAAAATGGCCTATCATCAATAAAACGTTTTAGCAAAAATCACACAACAACGCACTTGAAAAGCGACGAGGGCTTTAATAAATTTTAACTAAAATTAATAATTGGTTGAATTGGTAAATATTAAAACAAAAATATAATTATGAAACGATTTAGCAAACAAGTTTTAAAATTTATTTTTAATTAAAACGCATATCCGCAAAATAAGTAGCGGCTTTTGAAAATCTGTATGGTAACTATTCATAAGATCGTTAACTTCGGCACCAAACAAAAAAACTAATGGCATCAACAAAACTTACAATAAATAATAACGGATCGGTAAAAATCGACGGCGATTTTGAGATAGTGGATATGCAGGGCAACAACTACGGCCTGCAGGGGCGTACAATCGTATCGATATGCCGTTGCGGCCTGTCGGCAAATAAACCTTTTTGCGATGGTTCACATAAAGGGCATTTTGAGCATGATGCAATTGCTTTTGATCTTCCGCCTAAAAAGGTGTAGCGAACAGGAAAAATCAATTGAGATATTTTGTACACATCGGTTATCATGGCACGCAGTACAACGGCTGGCAAAAGCATCCGGGAGTGGTTAATGTGCAGGAGGTTTTGGAAACCGGCATAAGCCGTGTACTGAAAACGCCTGTTGCCATTATAGGCTGCGGCCGTACCGATGCCCATGTGCACGCGGCGCAGTTCTTTTTCCATATGGATTTGGAACAGAACTGGGATTTCGACCTGCTATTCAGGCTGAATAAAATATTGCCTGATGATATTGCCGTTTTTGATATTATCCCGATGCAGGGCCTCCCCCACGCGCGCTTTGATTGTATCCACCGTACTTACGACTATTTCATCCATACCTATAAAGACCCGTTTTTGGGTAATTTCAGTTCGTTTTATGCTGAAAAAAGCCTCGACCTTGATAAAATAAACCAGGCCATAAAACTGTTGCCTTTATATAGTGATTACCGGGCCTTTTGTAAAATGCCCGACAGGATAGACCATACCATTTGCCATGTGAGCGCTGCCAGTCTGTTTACCGATAAAAGTGGCGACAGGCTGCGTTTTCAAATATCAGCCAACCGTTTTTTAAGCAAAATGGTGCGGATAATTATTGGGCGATTACTGGAAATTGGGAAAGGAGAAATGAGCGCAGATGAGTTTGAGCATTACCTGGCCGATAAAGTAACGCCCCCAATTATTATCCCCGCGCATCCGCAGGGGCTGTATCTGTCGAAGGTTACTTATCCTAATCTGGATATGCCTACCCGGACAGCTTTTTTGGGAATGTTGAAACATGACGGCCCCCTCTAAATGGCGCAGCCTTCATGAACTCCTTATAAAACAAATTAACGTGTGAATAATCTCCCCCTGTGGGGAGACTTTTATATTGCGAGTGATAGCGTGGTAATAATCCTTATCTTCGCAGCTTAATGATTTTTTAAATGTTGTGGTTAGATAAATTTAAGCTGAACAAGGGGTTAGCGCGTACGATTACCGAAGCGGGATATGTAAACCCTAAAGAAATTCAGCTAAAAACACTGTCGAGGGTAATTGGCGGGCAGGATGTTATCGCGGTAGCTCCCGAAGGTTCGGGCAAAACAAGTACTTATATCATAAGTGTATTAAACCGTATAAGGCAGGGTTTTGATGATGCGCCACGCGTATTGATATTAGTACCTGATAAGGAAAGTGTAGAAGCCGTTATCAGCCAGTTTAATGTGCTGAATAAAAATACATCCATAAAAATTGTTGGCCTGTATGTTGCGCCGGGTATTGAAGCGCAGATGAACGCCCTGGCAGATGGCGCTGATATTGTTATAGCCACACCTGACAGGGCCCGTGCCATTTACCTTAAACTCGGCTTAAACCTGAACAAGATAGACCTGTTTATTGTTGATGATGCCGAACTGATCGTAAAACAGGGCTTGCAATTGCCCGTTGCCGAACTGGCCAACAGCATTACCAAATGCCAGCACCTGGTATTTACCGAGGTATTGCACGATAAGCTGGATAAAATGATAAGTCCCTTTATGAAGCTGCCCGCGATTGTTGAGGTGGATGAATTTGGCGATATTGAACTGGACACTTACGAACAGGTATTGTATAATGTGCCCAACTTCAGGACTAAGCTAAACCTGCTGAATTTGTTTATGCAGGATGATGAATTGTTTACCAAAACGGTGGTATTTGTAAACACCCGCACCACTGCCGATACGGTTTATAAAATCCTTAAATCGCGATTAAAAGATGCGGTTGCTGTGCTAAACCCTATGTTTAGTGAGATAAACGCGGTAAAGGATATTGAAGATTTTAAAACCAATGATAAGTTAAGGGTATTGATAATAGCCAATGAAAATACCGGCGAGCTTGACCTGAGCGGCATCCCCTTTTTAATTCATTTCGACCTGTCGGGCGATAAGGATGTTTTTGTAAACCGGGTAATAAAAACCGGCAATGAGGAAACATTATCCTTAACTTTTGCTACAGATATTGAACTGGTGACCGTTAAAAAGATAGAGCAGGCCATTGGCAAAAAAATCCCGGTGGCAGAATTGCCGGAGGATCTGATTATAGATAACGAGAACCGGGACAAAGAAGTAGCAATTCCCAAAAAATCGCTAAAGGTTGATAAGAATGCCCCGGTTACAGGTGAAGCGTTTCATGAAAAAAAGGCCGCAAATTCAAAAACTTATAATTACAGTTCGGGCACCAAAGCCAAGATGAATAATAAGCGCAAGCATTCTTAATTTGAAAATTTGGGGATTTGAAAATTTGAAAATGTTCAGTTGCCGGGTTTTGATTTCATTTCAATATACAGGTCTTCAACCTTTTTACGCGCCCAGGGTGTTTTGCGGAGGAATTTGAGGCTTGATTTGATACTTGGGTCATCCAAAAAGCAATTAATGCGGATTCGGTAGCCCATTTCAGGCCAGCCGTAGTGTGCTACCAGTTCGTTAAGTACCGTTTCTAAAGTTTTGCCGTGCAGTGGGTTATTGGCTTGTTCCATTAGTTCCAGATGTGAAATGGTTTAGTAAAAAAATCATCTACTTTCTTATTAAATTCATCGGCATGGGCCTGTAAAGTACTATGTGGCGAGTTCGGCACTATCCATAAATAGGCATGCGGGATATTCTGATAGATCAAAACTGTGTGCTGCAATACGATCACATCATGATCGCCGCCGATAATTAACGCGGGACATTTAATTTTCCTGAGCGCCAGCAAGGGAATGTTAGGCTGAAACCAATCGAGCAGGAAGATCTTTTGGTCGTTTTTTTCTTTGGCTGTTTTAAATACTTTGTTTTTTGATGCGTTGTAATCATCCCGCTCCCCTATCCAGTCGCGCGGGTTTATGGCGGTGGAGTCGGGCCATAAGTTGGCACCTGTTGATGCCAGCTTTATTACTTTATCGGGGTGGCGCATGGCCAGCAGCAGGGCATTTATGCCGCCATCGCTCCAGCCTATAACATAGCTTGAATCGATATGCATGGCACCTAATAGCGCCGAAAGATCATCGGCCATCATCTCAAAGCTCAGCGAATCCTTATCATCGGTTGATTTGCCCTGTGCGCGCATATCAGGCACTATCACCATATATTTTTTTGAGAAGTAGGGTATGTTTTGTGCGAAGGCCGATATATCACCGCCATTGCCGTGTATCATCAGCAAAGGCTTGCCTGTGCCATACACCTCGCAATACATCTTAAACCCGCGGATAGCATAATATTTACCGGCGGCCGGGTTATTACCGTAAGGGATGGCTTTGGTTTGACTAAAAGCAAGCTGTACAAACAATTGTAATATACACAGGATAAGGAGCAATCTTTTCAAAAGGAATAACTTTAGTAGAAAAACTAAAATTAAGGTTTATTGTAAAATAAATGATGTGCGTACCATTAAATCATTTAATATTTACTGCTACCAGTATATTTACCCTAATTTAACACGATGATCTTTATAAAAATAAACTATAAGGCGTCCAATCTATTTATCGGCAATGCATTTTTGATGTTGATGATTTTAGTTTTTGCCGGTGTAAACGTAATGGCCCAGCATAAACAAAAGGCAGATCCGGCGGTTGGCCTGATCCTGAAAAATATCAATCCGCCGCAATTTAAAAACGCGGTTTATAACATTACTGCCTACGGCGCTATAGCCGACGGGCAAACTGATAGCAAAGCCGTGTTTGACAAGGTAATAAACCTTTGCAGTGTAAGCGGCGGCGGCGAGGTTGTGGTACCTAAAGGCGCTTTTTACATTGCCGGCCCCATAGTACTTAAAAGCCACGTTAACCTGCATTTTGATGATGGGGCCGAGCTCATTTTCTCAGGCGAGCCGAAAGATTACCTGCCTGCCGTGCTTACTTTATGGGAGGGTACGGAGGTTTATAATTACTCGCCTTTGTTTTATGCTTACCAGTGTTCGGATATTGCCATTACCGGGCATGGTAAGGTTAATGGCTCGGCAAGTAAAAACTTTGCCACCTGGCGCCCGCAAGGCTCGGCAGAACAAAATAAACTGAGGCAAATGGGGCATGACGGCATACCGGTTTATAGCAGGGTGTTTGGCGAAGGTGCCCACTTACCGCCGGATATGATCCAGTTTTTTGGCTGCAAAAATGTGCTGATAGATGGCATAACTATTACCGATGCGCCTTATTGGGTTATACACCCGGTACTGTGTAATAATGTTACTGTTCAGCATGTGACTATTAACAGCCATAATTTAAATAACGATGGCTGTGACCCTGAATCATGCACTAACGTACTCATTCAGTATTGCAATTTTGATACAGGCGATGATGGGATTGCCATTAAAGCCGGGCGCGACCAGGATGGCTGGCGCATTGGGCAGCCTACCGAGAATATAATTGTGCGTGATTGTACCTTTAGGTCGAAAGCTAACGGGCTTTGTATTGGCAGCGAGATGTCGGCAGGGGTGCGCAATGTGTATATGTATAATGTAAAGATAAAAAGGTGCTTAAGCGCCATCTACTTTAAATCGAACCTCGACAGGGGTGGTTTTATCGAGAACGTGCATGTAAATAATGTGCAGTGCGATACAGCGCGGTCGGCATTTATACGGTTCGAGAACAATTATCACGGTTCGCGCGGCGGGCATTACCCTACCCTGTTCAATAACTTTACTATTGATAATGTAACATGTATCCAATCGGGCGAGGTGGGCATTTATGCCGTTGGCGTACAGGGCAACCCGCTTAAAAACATCAGCCTGAAAAATGTAAGCGTAATAAAAACGCCCCGTGCCGAGGTGATCGACAATGCCGAAAATTTAACTTACAATGGCGTGAAAATTAATGGAACAGTATTAACAAAGCCTACTAACACGGGTGTGATATTGCTGCATACCGATTGATATAAACCGCTTTAATAAACTACTATTTTTTTGGTTTGCGTAGTATGCGCGCTAAAATAGCCCAGCGCATTATTATTAAAGTTTGATGGCGGGTTTGATGGTGTGGTGCCACCGCCTGGGCCGTTATTCTGCTGCTGGCTCAGGCTAAACCAGTATTCATAAATATTCCTGTCAACGCATTGCATCTCCACTGTCGCGGTATCACCCGCATGGATATCCACACTATTTTGAACCAGGTCTTCCCTTACATAACGGCCATTGGTAAAGCTATCATCGTTGGTAAAAATAGTACCCGACTGCTGGCTATTTACATATAACACGAAACGGTACTGGTTTGCGGTATCGGGTGGATCCTGGTAGTTTACGGTAATTGTACGGAGGTCGCTTTTCCCAAAAACATTAATTTTTGCTGAGAGGGAATCGAGGTTGACCGGGTATGGCATAGTAGAGCTTGCCGTGTACGTTTTACCACCTGTTGTTACCGTTAACTTATAAGTTTGCCCGGCAACGCCAGATATTGGGTAAAATGAATATAAACCTGCTGAGATCTGGCTAAAATTGTAAACGTTGCCATTACTATCGCTCATAGTTACAATAGCGCCACCTACCGTTGGTACAACGTTGGGGCTTGTAAATGGCACCGAACGGGTAATAGTTACATACTGCACCCCGAATTGATCTGTTAAATTACCTTCGATAACCAATTGCGGGGCCGCGTTATTTAATTTAAGGCTGATAACCTTTTGGCACGATGCCCCGGCCACTAAAATTACCGCTGCTATAATGATCAAGTAGTTGAGTTTTATCTGTTTCATGCCTATCAAAATTTAAAGTTCCAGGTTACGGATGGCACCCTGCCGAACAAGCTGGTTTCCACGGCTTCGGTTGTTCCCGGATCTGTTTTACTATCGCGGAAGGTTATGGCATAGGGGTTACGGTGGTTATATACGTTATAGATGCCAAATGTCCAGCTCGAATGATATTTTTTATGTGGCTTGCCCTCAAGCGTAGCGCCTAAATCAAGGCGGTTGTTTGATGGTTCGCGATCGCCGTTGCGTTGCGAATAATAATAAGTGGTTAAGCCGCCCACTTCGTACTTGCCGTTTGGATAGGTAACCGCGTTGCCTGTTCCATAAACAAATGTACCCGAAAACGACCATTTTTTACTCAATTGGTATATGCCAACTACTGATACATCATGCGTCCTGTCCTGCGTAGCCGGGAAATAATTTCCATCGTTAATAGCAGCAAACTTACGTTCGGTACGCGAAAGCGTGTAGCCAATCCAACCGTTAAACCTACCATATTTTTTTTTCATAAAAAACTCAATGCCGTAAGCCCTGCCGGTGCCATATACCAGTTGCGACTCTACATCCTGATTAAGCAGAAGCTGGGCGCCATTTTTATAATCTATCTGGTTTTGCAGCCATTTGTAATACACCTCGGTTGAAAACTCGAAAATATTGTCATCAAAGTTCCTGAAATAACCCGTAGATACCTGATCGGCAATTTCGGGCTTGATGTTGTTGCTGCTCATAGCATACAGATCCGTCGGCGTGCTGCTGTTGGAATTGCTGAGGATGTGTATATTTTGCGTATTGCGGTTATACGATGCCTTGATGGATGTTTGATCGGTCAGGCTATAGCTTGCCGACAGGCGTGGCTCCAGGTTAAAATAATCCTTAACTACCTGGCCCGAACTGTATGTTTTTGAGGTAAGCGTATTGCCATCGGCATCATAGGTACTAAAAGTACCGGGGCCGAAGATGAATATACCGCTCAGGCGCATACCGTAAAGGATATTAAGCTTATCGCTCACACGCCATTCATCGCTGATGTAGGCGGCGGTTTCGAGTCCGTAACGCCGCTCGATCACCTTATCATTAAAGCTGGAGTTATCGGTTGTGGTAAGGCTGCCCGGCGCAAGGTTATGGTGAAGTGCATCTACACCAAATTTTATAGTATGGCTGCTATTTGCAAAATACTGGAAATCTTCTTTAAGGTCGAGGTCGGTTATTTTTGAAACTGCCAGGAAATCGTTGCCGGGCAGATAGCTTTGTATGGCATAGTTGTAATTACTGTAGATGAGCGAGGTATTTGAAAATAATTTACTGCTGAATAAATGGTTAAACCGCAGCGTACCCGTGGCATTGCCCCAGTTGGTGCCGAACGTGTTTTTTAAGCCTAATACATCCTTGCCAAAATAGCCCGACAAATAGACAGCATTTTTATCATCGAAATGATAATTGGCCTTGGCGTTAAGATCATAAAAATAAAGGCTGCTGCCTTTTACAGTAGAATCTGACGATGCTTTCAGGAACAGATCAATATAAGTACGGCGCGCGCTGATCATGAATGAACCTTTATCCTGCACTATGGGGCCTTCAATTTTAATGCGGGAAGATATAAGGCCGATGCCGCCCTCCACGCCATAATCTTTATTATTGCCTTCGTCCATTTTTATATCAAGCACAGATGATAAACGCCCGCCATATTGCGCGGGCATACCGCCCTTAAACAGGCTTACATCCTTTATAGCATCGGAATTAAAGGTTGAGAAAAACCCGAACAGGTGCGAAGCATTATACACGACGGCTTCATCAAGCAGTATAAGGTTTTGATCAGATGCGCCGCCGCGCACATAAAAGCCGGTATTGCCCTCGCTGGCCGCTTTAACGCCGGGCAGCAATGATATGGTTTTTAAAATATCGCGTTCGCCGAGCAAAACAGGTACATTGTTTATTTGCGACATATCCAGCTTTTCTACCCCCATTTGCGGTGACGACACATTATCGTTATTGCGGGCTTTGCCATTGATCACCACTTCGTCCAGATCTGTTTTTGAGCTCAATACCACATTCAAAACCGTATCCCGGTGCAACGAAACTGTGAGGAAAACAGGCTTATACCCAACATAACTTATAGTAAGCGTATACCCGCCAGCAGGTGCCGACAGGGAATAAAAACCGTAGCTATTGCTTGCTGTAGCAATTTGCGGTAACTCTTTTACTTTAACAGTGGCGCCAATAAGCGCTTCGCCCGAGGCGGCATCTTTTATATTACCGCTGATGGTAAAGCTATTTTGCGCCGATGCCGGAATTACTGCAAAAAGTAAAAATAATATACATAACAGTATATTTAAACGGTGCTTATTGATATAAGGAAACGAATTATTCAAGTTTAACATCAGCGGGCTTAAAGGTATTATTTTCCGCTGTTAAAGTTTGTGATGGGTGGGGATTTAACAATTATTTATCCTGCCCTTTCGAACCAGTCAGATAGGCGGGTGATTTGGGCAGGTGAGAAATCTTATACGCCCTGCATAGTTTGCCTTGCATGATGCAAAAGATTTCTCCTCGCGCCCCGCTTAACCCGCCCGGGCTCGTCGAAATGACATGTTATATCTTACCTCCGCTCGTCATACACCCCAAATTCAGCGATCGACACCTGGTGATCTGCCTTGCTGATAGAGATACGTACCTTATTGGCCCATATCCGGTTAAAGCGGTGAATTTTTATCCGTTTGCCGTTTTCACCATCAAAAATGGGTTTCCAAACGCCGTTCTCGCAGTATTCAAGGCGGTAATTGGTGATGTTTGCTTTTTCTTCGGCAATAACTATAGCGTTAAAAGCTTTGTCCCTGTCGAAATCAATTTCATACCATGGGTTTTTTACCGTTGGGTTTGAGATCCACGAAGTGCTGAAATCATCATCATTGGCAAAATCCATAATGTTCATATCATCGCTCCAGCTTGAATTGGATGGCTGGTTTTTAGCGATGTTTGACGCGGTGATGGGCGCATCAATAGGCGGCAGCTTTGGTGCCGGGCCGTCATTCGCCCATAGTTTGCCTATCTGTTTTAAAGCAGCCAGGGCATTATCATCTATCAGGCCATCGCGGTTAGGGGATACGTTAAGTATAAAGTTGCAATCAACCTTGTTAAACGGGATAATATAATCGTTCACCAGTGTTGCAGGGTCTTTAACCGGGCTTGTGGGGTCGTTAGTTTTCCAAAACCATGAGGCATTGATAGGCAAGCAGGCTAAAGCAGGCATACTGTTGTATTGCTTTGATATACGCTGCCCTGCCCCCATCTCGTAAGTTTTTATATCGCTGTAATACAAACCCTCGGCGGGGTATTTGGCGCCGTTCAGATCCATCATTACACAGTTTGGCTGTAGCGATTTTACCAGATGATAGATATCATCAAATGGCACATCGTCATACGAGATCCTCGACCATGGCGCGTCCCAGCCATCAATGATCAATGCTGATATTTCGCCGTAGTTGGTAAGCAATTCGGTTAGCTGTGTCTTTATCATTTCCACATCTTTTGGGGTGATAGAGTGCGGGCGCAGCTTATGGTGCGTATCCAATATAGAATAGTACAGCATCACCTTTAAACCATTTTTACGAAACGCATCGGTAAATTCTTTTACCACATCCCTTTTCAGCGGGCTGTTCATTACATTATAATCGGTGGTTTTTGTATCCCAGATGCAAAAGCCGCTGTGGTGTTTGGTGGTAAGGCAGCCATAGCTCATGTGGGCAGATTTTGCCGCCTTAGCCCATTGGTCGCAGTTTAGTTTTGTGGGGTTGAATATGGCCGGCGAGGCTTCGGGGTCGGGCCAGTCCTGATCCATATAGGTTGGGATGTTAAAGTGGATGAACATGCCGAACTTTAGATCGACAAATTGTTGCTGTAGCTGCTGTAAAGGGAGCTGTTCCTGTGCTTTTAAGGTAATGGTAAGCGTTGAAAGCAGTGTATAGATAATTAGTTTTTTCATAGGGATGATCGGTTTGCCAACGTTGCTAATTTAGGGAATTGGGATGAGAATATTGCCCTTATGCCATTCCTGTGACATGATGGTAAAATTTGTCATTGCGAGGAGGAACGACGAAGCAACCTCGTCGGTACGCGCAGCGGTTAGGCATTGGCTACGAGGTTGCTTCGCCGCATCTTACGCGCAAACCCGTTCGCTCCTCGCAATGACATAGATTTATAGCAATGACAGCGTTTATCGGGACTAACTGGATTAAACCTGTTTCATTTTCTTCTTGCCCTCGATATTGGGCAACAGACCTGTGAGCAACCCTATGAGCGGCAGGAACGCGCATACCTGGAACACGTAGTTGATGCTGGTGTTATCGGCAAGTTTGCCTAAAACCGCTGAACCAAGGCCACCCATGCCAAAGGCAAAACCGAAGAACAAGCCAGAAACCAGGCCTATTTTGCCAGGCATCAGTTCCTGTGCATAAACCAGTATGGCTGAAAACGCGGAGGATATGATCACACCGATGATAACGGATAAAGCGCCCGTCCAGAACAGATCGGCATAAGGCAGCATGAGGGTGAATGGTGCTGCTCCTAATATCGAGATCCAGATGATGTATTTGCGGCCATATTTATCGCCCAGGCTGCCGCCCAATACGGTACCAATGGCAACAGCTGCCAGGAATATGAACAGGTGTATTTGCGCTGACTGAACCGATACGTGAAATTTGGCGATAAGGTAAAAAGTGAAATAGCTGGTCATGCTGGCCAGGTAAACGTATTTTGAAAAGATAAGCATGAGCAGGATAAATACCGAAAAGCTGATCTTTCTGGATGATAAAACCGGGTGGTTTGTTTCGATGGCTTGTACAGGGCGACTTGCTTTGAGGCTTAAATGCCCTTTGTACCAGTTGCCTATCTTTATTAAAATAACGAGGCCTAAAATAGCGGCAATGCCAAACCATACGATATTATATTGCCCGTACGGCATCACAATAAGCGCGGCCAGCAAGGGGCCGATAGCGCTGCCCGTGTTGCCACCTAACTGGAAGATGGATTGTGCCAGCCCTCGCCTGTCGCCGGCTGCCATATAGGCCACCCTTGAGGCTTCGGGGTGAAATATGGCGGAACCGATGCCCAGGAAACAAACGGCTATTAAAATAGCGATATAACTCGGCGCGAAGGATACGAAAAGAACGCCGGAAAGTACAAATATCATTGACAGGGCAAGAAAATATGGCTTTGGTTTGCGGTCGGCATACAGGCCTACCAGCGGTTGAAACAACGAGGCTGTTGTTTGTACCGTAAGGGTTATAATGCCTATTTGTGTAAATGTTAAATGAAAGTTTGTTTTAATGAGCGGATACACCGCCGGGAGTACAGCCTGCACCAGGTCATTCAGCAGGTGCGTAAAGCTGACGGTAAAAAGTATAGGGAAAACAGTTTTTTGTACGAGTTGGGTGGTTGGGTTTGGTTGTTGCATAAGCCCCCTCTAAATCTCCCCCGGTAGGGGAGACTGTTTTGTAATTTTAAAGCCCTCCCTACCGGGGAGGGTTGGGTGGGGCTTTACGCGTAAGCCCTATCCTTTTTGCCTTCCATCCAGTTTACAAAGGCACGGTTTACTACCTGGTTGCCGCCGGGGGTTGGGTAATCACCGCTGAAATACCAGTCGCCGGTATGGTCGGGGCAGGCTTTGTGGAGGTTATCAAGCGTTTGATAGATCACCTGTACCTCAGCCTTAATTTCTTTTGGTGTAATGATCTGCGCTATACGGTCAGAGATCTGCTGATCGGTAAAGGGCTCATAAATGGCCTTTACGTAATTTGTTACGTCTTCTTTAGGCAGTTTCGCGCTATCCTTGCATTGCTGGTAAACATCTAAAATAATGTTTTCCATCTTCAGCTCTTTTAACAGGCTAACCGCGGCTTCAAAGGCAACAAACTCGCCCATGCGCGACATATCGATACCATAACAATCAGGGTAACGTATTTGCGGGGCCGATGAAACCACCACAATTTTTTTAGGGCCTAAACGGTCAAGTATCTTTAAAATGCTTTGTTTTAAGGTGGTGCCCCGAACAATGGAATCATCCAATACTACCAATGTATCGGTGCCTTTTTTTATGAGGCCATAGGTAGTATCATACACATGCGCCACCATTTCGCTGCGGTCGGCATCCTGGGTAATGAAGGTGCGCAGCTTAACATCTTTTATAGCTATTTTTTCTACCCGTGGCGCCATGCAAAGCACCTCGGTCAATTCCTCTTCGCTTATCTTATCCTCGCGGTTAAGCAGCCTGTCGCGCTGGTATTTTTTAATGTATTTGTGCACCCCCTCTACCATGCCATAAAAAGCGACTTCGGCAGTGTTGGGTATGTAGGATAATACGGTATTTTTAACATCGTGCTCAACCGCTTCTAATATCTGCGGGCAAAGCAGCCTGCCTAATTGTTTACGCTCGCGATATATCGATGCATCGCTGCCGCGCGAAAAATAGATCCGCTCAAACGAGCATGCCTTTTTCTCCTGCGGTTCGCTAAACATTTCTTCGGTGATCTTACCGCTTTTTTTAACAATAAGGGCATATCCGGGCCTTATTTCCTTAATATCCTCAATAGGTATGTTGAAAGCTGTTTGCAGGGCAGGGCGCTCAGAGGCAGCCACTACGATCTCGTCGTTATAATAATAATAGGCAGGCCTTATACCTATCGGGTCGCGCATTACAAAGGCGTCGCCATGGCCTAATATGCCTGCAATGGTATAACCGCCATCCCATGAGCGGGCTGATTTACGCAGGATCTTGGCAACATCCATATCATTGGCTATCAGCTTGCTGATCTCCATGTTATCGTCCAGCCCCTCGCGTTTATACTGATCGAACAAGCCTTGGTTTTCAGTATCTAAAAAGTGCCCTATCTTTTCCAGTACGGTTACGGTATCGGCTTTTTCTTTAGGATGCTGGCCCAGGTCGTACAGTTGCTGCAGCAGTTCTTCCACATTCGTCATGTTGAAGTTACCTGCAATAACCAGGTTACGGGTCATCCAGTTGTTTTGCCTTAAAAAGGGATGGCAGTTTTCGATGCTGTTCTTACCGTGGGTACCGTAGCGCAGGTGGCCTAACAAAACTTCGCCTGTAAAGCTTACGTTCTCCTTTAGCCATTCTGCATCGGCCATCTTTTCGGGGGTTTCCTTCTGGATGTCGGCAAACTTTTTCTGTATATACTCAAAAATATCGGCAACAGCGTTCGGGGCCATGGAGCGGTGGCGGCTGATGTAGCGTTTACCGGGGGCAATATCCAGCTTAATGGTAGCAACCCCGGCGCCATCCTGGCCACGGTTATGTTGTTTTTCCATTAAAAGATATAGCTTGTTAAGGCCGTACAGTGCAGTGCCGTACTTCTTTTGATAATAAGACAGTGGCTTTAAAAGGCGGATAAATGCCACACCGCATTCATGTTTAATCTGATCGCTCATGATTGAGAATGAGCACGCAAAGGTATACTATTATGTTTAATTTATATTAAATTGATTGTCATTAATTGGTATAAAATTGATTTAGTTATAAACAATTTGTTAATTATTTGTGAGGAGAGAATTAATTAGTGAATTATTGATTTATTGAATTATTGATTGTTTTTAATAGTGAATTACCGATTTGGTGAATAAGTAAGGCATTTTAATTAGTGAATGTGTGAGATGTTTTAATCAATCACTCATTCACTAAATCAGTAATTCAATAATTCAATAATAACTACAACCGTTCCCCGTGCTGGCTTATATCCAGGCCGATGATCTCATCTTCGGGAGAAACGCGGAGGGGTGAGATCATATCGGTGATTTTCAGTAATAATAAGGAGCCGAAAAATGAAAACACCGAAACGATCACCAACGCTATACATTGCACAAAAAACAGGTGCGTATGGCCAAAAAACAGGCCGTTGCCAGTGGTATTGGCAGGGTTTACACTTTGGTTGGCAAAAACCCCGGTAAGCAGCATACCTACCATACCGCCAACGCCGTGGCAGGGGAATACATCAAGCGTATCATCAATGGTGGTACGGGTGCGCCATTCTACCACTAAGTTGCTCACCACCGCCGAAATAATCCCTATGGCCAGTGAATGAGGAATAGAAACATAGCCCGCAGCGGGTGTTATAGCCACCAAACCAACAACCGCGCCTATACAGGTGCCCATTGCCGATGGTTTGTGCCCGCGCAGCATATCAAAAAATATCCAGGTCAGGCCGGCCGCTGCTGATGCCGTGGTACTGGTGGCCAGCGCGGTAACCGCCAGATGATTGGCCCCGAATGCCGAGCCCGCGTTAAACCCAAACCAGCCAAACCACAATAAGCCCGTGCCTATCATTACATAAGTAATGCGGGCGGGCGAATGGTTAACTTCATTACGGCGTTTTAAATATAGGGCCGATGCCAGTGCGGCCCAGCCTGCCGACATGTGTACTACAGTGCCACCGGCAAAATCAAGCACGCCTAATTTGTTCAGCAGGCCATCGGGGTGCCAGGTGCAGTGCGCCAGGGGCGAAAAGATGAATATAGAGAACAGGCACAGGAAAATTATGTAAGAATTAAAACGGATGCGGCCCGCGAAAGCGCCGGTAATAAGCGCCGGGGTGATAATGGCAAATTTTAACTGGTACATGGCAAACAGCAACAAGGGAATGGTTGGCGCCAGTTTCCAGGTAGCGTTGCCCAGCATGCCTTTCATCATAAAAAATGTGCGTGGATCGCCAATGATGCCGTAGATGCTTTTGCCAAATGCCAGGCTAAAGCCAAATATGCCCCACATTACGGTAATGATCACCATGCAGATAATGCTTTGCAGCATGGTTGATATGACGTTTTTCTTGCTCACCATGCCGCCGTAAAAAAACGCCAAACCGGGTGTCATGATCAAAACAAGGGCTGTCGACATGAGCATCCAGGCTATATCGCCGGTATTAAAGTGGGGATTGCCTTCGTTTTTTACTTCTACTGATGGGAAAATGAAGGTGAGGATTAAAACAACAACAATTAAAAAGAACGGAAAATAGCGTTTCATATAATATGAAGGAGATGATTTAAAAAAGGCCTGAAAGTATGATTTATTCCATATAAAATGGAATAAATTGTAACTTATTTTGAAAAAACAGGAAAAATATCTGTTCTATAGATACTTAAGTAATAAGTCGGGGAAAATCCCTAACAAAATCAGCAATAAAGATAATATTGCAGCCAAAATGAGCAGATTATATGATTTATTAAGCGGATTTGAAATAGTTTCGCTCCGTTTTATAAATAAATTGAGTGGAATTTTTATGTAGTAGAACAAGGAAACAACCGTAGCCAATGCCCCGGTAAGCATCAGCAATAACAACCATATATCATGATTCTGCTGATAAACGCTATATACTGCCGAGAAGATGAACACTTTACCGGTAAACCCGGCGGTAACGGGCAGGCCGGTAAGCGATATCAATACTATAACAAAACATACCGACGCGGTAGGATATTTAAGGCCGAGGCCTTTGTAATCGTTCACATCTTCGGCGCCGGTTACATTGGTGAAATAGCTGGCCAGCGCCAATGCGCCTATATTGGCTATGCTGTACACTAACAAATAAAAGGTTAAGGCCGATAAACCCTGCGCGGTAAAGGCTACTATTCCCATTAAAGCAAAACCTGTATGGCCTATGCTGGAGTAGGCCAGCATGCGTTTAACATTGGTTTGCAACACCGCCGCGAAGTTACCGGCTATCATGGTAACTATGCCTATTACCGACAGGAACAGGCGAAAATCAAAGGCCGTCCACTTAACGAAGAATACGAACGGGGTAAGGAAATTGATAAGCAGCGCGAAGCCTGCTATTTTTGGCAAGGTCGACAGATAGGCGGTAACAGGGGTTGATGCGCCCTGATAAACATCGGGCACCCAAAAGTGCATGGGCACAAATGATAGTTTAAAGCCTATGCCCGTCAGCACCAATACCAGCGCGAAAGATACAGCCACAGGGTTTGCCTGCATTAAACCCGGCAGTAAATTACCGCCAAACAAACCCAGCGAACCGCTAAAGGCGTATAACAACGATATGCCATACAGCATTATAGCCGATGATGCCGCGCCAAAAAGCACATATTTTAAACCAGCCTCGGCGCTGAACGAGCTTTCGGAACGGTAGGCTACCAGCAGGTATGATGCTATGGATACCATTTCGATAGACAGGTAAACGGATAACAGATTAACCGCCATCACCATTAAATGTAACCCCAGCAGGGAAGCGATAACGATAGAATATAAATCGGACAGGCCTTTTTTGTGCGACTTTAAACTGTTGTCCCAATCGAAATAAAGCAGCAGGATAAACGCCAGCACATCAATAACAAACTTAAAACATATACCAGTGCGGGTAAGCAGCAGCATCTGGTCAAACAAAAACTGTCCGTTTAGCTTATCGTTAGCCAATAGGATAGATATCTGCGCCAGATCCATAACTATCACTAAAAACACACCTGCGCAGGCTATAATTTTACACAGGAGCAGCGAGTTTTTGCCGAATAGCAGATCGGTGATCAAAACAATAATAAACAGGGCACTGAGGTAAATTTCGGGCATAAAAGCGGGTATGCTTTCCAAAATACTGGAAAGATACCCGGGTAAAAATGGAATTAGCTCGTGCATTAATTATTCAATTATTATGGATTGATTTTTAGGATATTTAACCTGGTATTTCAATTCTAATTTTTTATCGTCCTGCGGGTTCAGCGCCATCGTCCACGAAATTTTCCCTGTTTCCGCATCCGGTTTACCGCCCGATAGCTCCTGTTGCTCCACCTCGATAGCTGAGTTTTGCGAAACCGGCAACTGATCTTCAACCAATAAATTTACAGGCTGGTTCTTACGGTTCTTTACCTCGATGATCCAGTCGCGTGTATCTTTTTTATTGGAGCCTATGGTTTGCCTTTGCGTAAGCTCCTTTTGCAGCGTACGCGTTACCACAATATTTTTATCGGCCCCTAACGAAATATTTAATGTATCGGCAGTGGCATTTGTGTTGAGCAATGATTTACCGATAAAGGTACCCTCAAAAAACAAATTAGCCTCGCCCGAAAGAAAATTATATTTATTCCAATCGGTAAGTTTCGCCGACAGGAATACATCGGTGCTCAATTTAGGGGCAACGGCATACTGGTAGCTTGCCGGAACATCTATCTGATTGATCTCCACAGTATATTGCTTGCCATCGCTGGGGATAGAATATGGGTTATCGATAGCAAATTCCACATTAGTTTGATTTTCAACCCGGTTTACCTGTGGAATATCTGCGGTAGCTAATCCAACTACCCTACCTTCCAATTCTTGTGTCGCATAACCCATTGACTTGGCTTCTCTTTTTATACCATAACCTGTAACCACTACTTCTGCTAATTGATTACTTGATTCGCCCAGGCCAACATTTATAGTTGATGAATTTGCTTGCATTTGCCGGGTTTGATAGCCTATACTGCTAAAAGTTAACGTTTGGTTGCCATCGGGCACCTGGATGGAGTATTGTCCATCGGTATTTGTTACCGTACCAATGGAAGAACCTTTTACTTTTACAGTTACCCCCGGTATCGCCGTACCATCATTATTAGCGGTTACCCTGCCTGTGATGCTGGTAATTTTATCGGCCTGGTTTGAGTAGGTCATACCGAAGTTTAAATAGTACGGGCTTAACTCGGGCTTGCTGCCGCTTACCGATGGGTTGCCGGTTGAAAGAGTGAGCTTAATATTTTTCCAGTCCTCGCCACTTTGTTGTGTTACATTGGCTTTGTACGATATGCTGATCGGGCTGTTCACATTCTTCGCCCTGATATCATAAGTAGGGTACCAGCTTGCGTTATGTACCACATAATTTAAGGTAAACTCGCTTTGCAATGCAGATTTTGCCGATACAGTTACCAAAATATTACTGGTGATCTTGCTGCTGCCCCTCTCAATATCAGCTATCTGCTGGTTATATTTTTGCAGTTCGGCTTCTATCGAAGCAATTGCGCTATTGGTGGTCAATGTTTTCTTTTTTATATCGGTTAGCCTTGCCGTTTGAAAATCGAGCGCCTGTTTTAGCTTTAAAACATCCAGACTGGCATTTTCACCGGTAACTACCTGATTTTTGAGCAGCATGTTTTCTTCTTCCTGGTTAACCGAAAGCAGGTAGTTTTGGATGCTCAACCTATCACTCAGCAATTTTTGCTGCGCCTGTAATTCCTCAATATTTTTTTGCTTAGCCTCCGCATTCAGGTAATTTAGCTCATTTTTAACCGAGAGGATGGTAAAATCGCCATTGGCATGTACCTGTATGCTTTGCGCATCGATACCGGGCGATATATTTTCAAACGTAAGGGTTGATGTACCCTGGATAATATTTACACTCGCGGTGCGGGTTACCTGTGCCCCGTTGAGGAAAACCACAACCCTTTGAACTTTTGATGTTATTTTTTGTCCGTCATCGCCCCTTGAGGCCAAAGCTGCAAAAACAAAGCTGATAAATAATAATCTTTTTAACATGATACTTTTTTTTAGGTGAACCATTCTTGTTACTTCACTCCTGCTGCCGTTAAGCATGCTGAGTAAATACAAGATGCAGCGGTTCACTTTTTTCCATAAAGTATTTTCAAAAAGCATCATTTATTTTAGGTGTAAAAACTGCACTAAGGCCAATACCGAATCATTTATCTTATCAAACACCAGCCAGGGCATTATACCTAATACCAATGTGGCGGCTGCCAGCGGCAATAGCGTGATGATCTCGCGGGTATTCAGATCGGCTAAGGCAGTGCGCCATATTTCGCCGCCTTTGAGGTATACCGATCCAAAAAACATGCGTTGCAGCGTCCATAAAAAATAAGCAGCGCTAAACAGTATGCCTATGGCCCCGGCTATAGCCAGCCAGTGCGGCAGCAAGCCATTCACCGAAAATGAGCCGAAAGCCCCGGTTAACGAGAACGCCTCGGCTATAAAAGCTGAAAAGCCCGGCAAGCCCAGGGACGCAAAAAAGGCTATCATGATAAATACCATATACTTAGGCATTAAAGTACCCAGCCCGCGGAAATTGTAAATATCCCTATCGTGCACACGGTTGTACACCACGCCCACCAAAAAGAACAGCATAGCCGATAAGAAGCCGTGACTTACCATTTGCATTACGGCCCCGCTGATGCCCTCGGCGGTTTGCGATGCCACGCCCAACAGCACAAAGCCCATTTGCGATATGGATGAATAGGCGATGATGCGTTTAAAATCGCGCTGGGCAAGGGCGTTGAAGGCGCCGTATAAAATGGATATTACGCCCAATAAGCCTATCCAGAAAGCCCCGGAAGTGGCAACTTCGGGAAAGATGCCCATGCAGATACGGATGATGCCATAGCCGCCTATTTTTAACAATACGCCCGCCAGTATGATAGATACCGGGGTTGGCGCTTCCACATGCGCGTCGGGCAGCCAGGTGTGCAGGGGCACTACAGGTACTTTTATGGCGAAGGCCACAAATAATACGATAAACCCAACCGTTCGTGCCGGGAAACCTAATATGGTTTGATGGCTGATGATGGAGAATACCGAGCCAGGCGTGTAGTTGGCAGGGTTCATCATTTGCACCATATTGAAGGTGTGGTTACCGGTTACCGGGTCTTTAACAGACAGGTACAGGCCTATCATCACCAATAGCATAAATACCGAGCCGAATAAGGTATACAGAAAGAATTTTATAGCCGCGTATTCGCGCCTTGCGCCGCCCCACATGCCAATTAAAAAGTATAATGGCAGCAGCATCAGCTCATAAAATATATAGAACAGGAAAAAGTCAAGCGAGCAGAATACGCCGATAAGGGCCATATCCAACAATAAAAACAGCGCGAAAAAACCTTTCAGGTTACTTTTTATTTCCCATGAGGCTAAGGCTGCTACAACAAGCACCAGCGAGGTCATCATCAGCATCATAATGGAAATGCCATCTATCCCCACAAAATAATCTATCTGCATTTTGCCCATGCTGCCCAGGTCGAGGTTGATCCAGTGGAGCTTTTGTATGAACTGGAACTGCGCTTCGTGA